>Ga0209716_1000038_pt1 | contig 127483 bp, 126 predicted proteins | sample COGITO_mtgs_1205_FD_184811 | JGI IMG/M metagenome (GOLD analysis project Ga0209716, IMG submission 184811) | Pelagic marine microbial communities from North Sea - COGITO_mtgs_120531 (SPAdes) (version 2) | ecosystem: Environmental > Aquatic > Marine > Epipelagic ... | reverse complement strand
AATCGACGCCGTATTCGATTCTTTTTTCTTTGAGCCGATGGAGGGACTCGAACCCACGACCTGCTGATTACAAATCAGCTGCTCTAGCCAGCTGAGCTACATCGGCTTTTATTGGTATAAAACCGCGTTCTTTCGAACGGTGTGCAAATGTAGATATTTATTTTTTTTGATTCAAACGAATTGAAGAAAAAAATATGAATTATTTGATAATTTCTTTATGCTTTTTCAAAATACGTTCTGCGGCCCTGACATTCAAATCAATAGCCTCCTCAAAGGATTTACATATTTTCTTCACTACAACATCATCTCCTACAATTCTTAGTTTAATCTCTGCAAACTTATTTATTCGATCAGAAGCATTCTCTACTTTGAATGTAACTTCTGCACTTAAGATTTTATCATGGAACTGTTCTAGCTTTTCAATTCTCTTTTTTGCGAATTCAATTAATTTAACGTCTGCTGTGAAATTGATGGATTGGATGTTGATTGTCATAATTATTAGGGTTTAAATTAAAACTATTTTTCAGTTCCTCTGGGATGTGCCTGAGCATAAACCTGCTTCATCTTATCAATACTGGTATGCGTATAGACTTGAGTAGCTGCTAAGGAAGCGTGCCCTAAAAGTTCTTTCACCGCATTTAAATTTGCTCCTTTGTTTAGTAGGTGTGTTGCAAAACTATGTCGGAGCATGTGCGGACTTCGTTTAACTTTTGTAGACACTATACCAATATAATCATTTACCGTTTTGTAAACAAAATTCTCCGATATATTTTTACCCTTTTCAGACTGAAGAAAGTTACCCTTTAAAACATAGTTTGAATTTTGCTTTGCCAAACTAAAAAAAAATTTCATAGAATTATGCAAAGAATCTAACATCGGTATTATCCTTTCTTTATTCCTTTTGCCTATAACACGGATGGTTTTAGAATCAAACGAGACATCGCTTTGCTTAAGCGATATTAACTCAGCACGACGCATCCCTGTTCCATACAAAAGCTCTATTACACTTCTTTGCAACCAACCCTTGTAAGAATCCTCAAAATGATCTCCTTCAAACAACTCTTTCATTTCTTTTTCTGAAAAGGGAATTTGTACTTTCTTGGACTGCTTTAGTGGAATGTGTTTTCGAAGAGGAGATGTTTTAATAACCTCTAGTCGCAATAAAAAATTGTAATAAGACCGTAATACTGAAATTTTACGATTAACTGTTCGGTTGCTTTTTCCTTTTTCTACCAATGCTACTACCCAAGAGCGAATATATGAATAGGGGGCTTTATCAATATCAGTGTCGTCAAAATTATCTTTACAAAATTGCTCAAAGCTAAGCAGGTCATTAGAATAGGCGGTTTGCGTATGTAACGAATATTTACGTTCATAGGTTATATACTCTATATATTTGGGTATGGACATAAAAAAACGTTGTTACTCAAAGTTATAAAACTTTAAACAACAACGTTTATATTTTAAGCAACAATTAAAATTAAAGAGCTTCTGAGTCTCTCAATTTTTGGATGTATTGTGCTTTCTGAATTTTTACTCTGTTCTTGACAGAAGGTTTTGCAAACTGTTTACGAGAACGTAGCTGACGCATGCCTCCAGTTTTATCAAATTTACGTTTGTAGCGCTTTAAAGCTCTATCGATATTTTCACCTTCTTTAATTGGTATAATTAACATAATAATGCACCTCCTTTCGTTAAAATAGGTCGCAAATATAAGCAACCTTTTATATAAATCTAATTTTTATTTACTTAATCTTTCAAGAGTTCTCTTGAGATTACCAGTTTCTGAATTTCAGTTGTTCCCTCGCCTATAGTACAGAGTTTTGCGTCTCGATAAAACTTTTCGACAGGATAGTCTTTTGTAAACCCATAGCCTCCGTGAATCTGTACGGCTTCGTTGGCAACTTTAACACAAACTTCAGAAGCATACATCTTTGCCATTGCCCCTATTTTAGTTATGTTTTTGCCTTGGTTTTTATCAAAAGCTGCTTTGTGTAAGAGCAATTCAGAAGCTTCAATTTCTGTAGCCATTTCGGCTAGTTTAAACGAAATCCCCTGAAAAGAACTGATCGGCTTTCCAAACTGTTTTCGTTCTTTCGAATACTGAAGTGCTGCTTGGTAAGCTCCTTTAGCTACCCCTAAGGATAACGCTCCAATTGAAATTCGTCCACCATCTAATATTTTCATTGACTGAATGAATCCTTCGCCTACCGCTCCCAATCTATTTTCGTCTGATATTACGCAGTTATCAAAAACCATTTCTGCAGTTTCTGAAGCACGCATACCCAATTTATCTTCTTTTTTTCCAAAACCAAAACCAGGAGTTCCTCGCTCTACAACAAAAGCGGTCATACCTCGACTGTCTCCTTTTGCTCCATCACGAGCAATAACTACAGCAATGTGTCCACTTTTTCCATGGGTTATGAAATTCTTAGTTCCGTTCAACACCCAGGTCTCTCCTACTTTTTTGGCGGTGGTGTTCATGCCTTTTGCATCGGATCCTGTATTGTGTTCTGTAAGCCCCCAAGCACCAATATGTTCTCCAGAAGTTAATTTAGGTAGCCATTTTGAGCGTTGCGTATCGTTTCCAAAAAGATAAATGTGATTGGTGCAAAGCGAATTGTGAGCTGCTACAGAAAGTCCAATGGAGGGATCTACAATAGATATTTGTTCTATTACAGAAATATACTCATGATAGCCTAAACCTGAACCTCCGTACTCTTCTGGAATTAAAACTCCCAAAAAACCTAGTGCTCCAGCTTGACGCATTACATCAATTGGAAAGTGCTGACTTTCATCCCATTCTTTTATATATGGTTTAATATACTTAACTGCAAAATCTCTTGCAGAATCAGTAATCATGTCTATTGAATCTGAGGTCTGATGTGAGAAGGAGTTTTCAATCATAGGAGATTTATTTACTGCAAATATAACGCTAATCTTTCTAATTTCAAGGAATCAAATTCAGGTTCATTCCGAAGACTTTTCAACGTTATTTTTTTGTTTTTTGTTCGGAGTCCTATAATTTTTTTCGCTTCTTTTTTTGTTAAAAATGGAATCCTCAAAAGATCCTCCATAGTAGCCTCAGCTAATACTATTTTAGTGCGTTTAGCGGGAGTCAAAATTTGATATTGACTCTTTATCTTGCTGATCACCAAACTGTCTAGCCCATAAACCTGATTGAGCTGTTCCATAAGATCAAATCCTTTAATACTGACTCGATATTTAACGATTCGCTTAGAAAGAACTGCTCCAATTCCGCGAATTTCTATAAGCTCCTCCGCTGTTGCTGTGTTAATATCTTTTATTACTGAAACATTCAGATCCTTAACTTTTAGCTTCTTCGAAGTTACCCATTCTGGAAATTTAAAATAAGGGCTGTATTTTATAATCCAATCCGACGAAACTTGAGTAACCGCTTTGAATTCCGCAACGGAATTTGCGAATTTTCCTGAATTTCGAAACCGATGCAAGCGCTCAATTTCTTTTAAAGAAAGATCTAATTGGTAGCCTTTTGATAAAGATATGTAGTTTGGATTGAAAGGGTAAATTTGATCTTTTATTTCTCGTTGTTTCAAAGAATCAATTTGCTCTTGTAAAACAAAATCAAAAGCCATAATGTCTCTTGGCTCATTCTGAAGATAGAAAAATTCAAGATAGATCTGAAAACCTATCAATATTGAAAACAAAAAAAAGGCCACACGCTGTGTTCGAAACGAACGAAAAGCGAATGACCTTTTTTGTAGCATCTAATTTTTTTTAACCTTCCAATGTCTTAATCGCATTTATATATTTCTTGAGTTCTTTTTTAACAACTGGGAACAAGAAGAATAAGCCGATCATATTAGGGAATACCATTGCAAAAATCATTGCATCAGAGAATGCCCAAATTGAATTCATACTTGCAGAAGCTCCTATGATTACAAAAACTAAGAATAATAATTTATAAGTTAAATCTGCAACTTTTCCTCTTCCAAACAAGTATTTCCAAGACTGAAGTCCGTAATAAGACCAAGAAATCATCGTAGATACTGCAAAAAGAACAACGGCTATCGTTAAAAATATATTTGAATAAGGGATGTACTCACCGAATGCCATTGAAGTAATTCCAGCTCCTTCATAAGAAATACCATCAATCATGACATCCCCTTCTCCTCCGTATTGAAAAGCACCTCCAAAATTAAAGATAATAATGACTAAAGCAGTCATTGTACAAATCACTACGGTATCAATAAACGGCTCCAACAAAGCAACTAATCCTTCTGAGGCTGAATATTTTGTTTTTACTGCGGAATGAGCAATAGAAGCTGAACCAGCCCCTGCTTCGTTAGAGAAAGCAGCTCTTTTAAAACCTACCAATAAAACACCTATAACACCTCCAACTCCAATTGCCTTAGGGTTAAAAGCTTCTGATACAATCAAAGAAAATGCATCATCAATTAACGAAAAGTTACTTAATATTATGTAAAGACATGCAATTATATACATTACAGCCATAAAAGGAACAACTTTCTCAGTTACCTGAGCAATCCTTTTTATTCCTCCAATAATGATGATACCAACTAAAAAAGCTAAAATTATACCAATCCAAAAACCAGCGGCAGTACTTTCTAGGCTCATTAAATCTTTCAAAACAATTGTAGCTTGATTCGATTGTGCAGCATTACCACCTCCAAAAGATCCTCCAATACAGAATATTGCGAAAAAAACTGCGGCAACTTTACCAAGATTTGTAAAACCTCTTTCTTTAAGCCCTTTACTTATATAGTACATTGGACCACCATAAATGGTTCCATCTTCACCTACATCTCTGTATTGGACCCCAAGGGTACATTCAACAAATTTTGAAGACATTCCTAACAACCCGCAAATAACCATCCAAAAAGTAGCTCCTGGACCTCCGAGTGCAATAGCCAATGCAACACCAGCAATGTTGCCGTTACCAACAGTACCAGAAACAGCAGTTGCAAGTGCTTGAAAATGTGTCACCTCTCCTTCTTTGCTCTCTGCACTATCACTTTTATCAAGTTCATCATATTTTCCGCGAACAACATTTATAGCTGTTGGAAATCTTCTAATGTTTACAAAACCAAAATAGATAGTGAAAAAAAAAGCACTAGCTACTAAAAGAATTAAAACAAATGGAATACCTAAAATTTCAAAAAACACGATTTCCGAAACTTTATCTGAAAAAGGCTTAAATGCCTGGTCTATTCGTTGGTCTAAGCCTTGTTCTTGAGCAAAGGCAGATGGAATCGAAAGAACCGATAATAGGAAAAAAAGGACCTTCGATTTATTTGTTATAAATTTCATATAAAATTTGTCTAAATTAGTAGGTAACGAATATGCAAAAATTAGTCTAGAAATCAAATTTTAATACCAAGTCATTTCTACAAATCAAATACAGAAGTGCGTTTCGTGTAGATCATATCTTTCAGTTTCATCCAGAAAGCTAAGGTCAAATAGAGACCAAAAAAACCGCCAAAAGTTGCAAAAGATGCATAAATAAAAAATAGGCGGACATTTTTAACTTTCATTCCCAAAGCATCTGCAAAGCGACTACTCACTTCAAAACCGTGTTTTTCAAACCAATGCCTTATTTTATTCATGCTCATTTATTTGGGCTTAAAATAGAATATCCAATGCTGCAATTTAAGCATTTTTTTAAATCACAGTAATTCGTTTTTAACTCAATTAAACTTTGTGAATCTAAGGCTGAATTTGACCTAACTTTCAGTTTATCGAATCCCGAAATGATGCTATTTTTTTCTGGCTTTATTTTCTGAGCCCAGTCAAATAAAAGCTCCGATGGATCATTTCCAATATGTATCTCATAGGCAAACTTTAAGGGGATAATGGTATTAATTATAAGTAATTCCTGAAACGATTTGGACAAGTTCTTACTCTTAGAGGCAGAACTTTTTCCAAAAACATAATGGGTTTTCCAATATTCAGAAACCTCAACTTCATATAGCCAGGCCGTATCGAATTGATTCTGATTTTGAATGAACTTCGAAAAAAGAGCCTTGTTACTCACATACAATTGAGCCAATTGAGACCAACGAATTGTTGGAAAATTCATCGGCCGCAAGCGACTAAACTGCAGCAAAGCAGTTTCGCTAGACTCCAATTTATGCTTGCGCTTTAGATAGGAATAGATTTGAGCCAGTTCTTCCTGATAGGGATCTAAGTAAGGGGCAGAAAGCATTCCGGAGATTCCCATAAAAAGAGCTTCTAAACTTTGGACTTCATTCCAGTTCTTTCGAATCACTGAAAAAGGTATGGTTTTGGCGACTTCTAGAAAGGCAGCACCATTTACATTTAATCCAAAGCTTTTGGCAAGCAAAACGAAACAAACTGCCTCCCAGTCATTTTTCATTTCCTTCAGCAAGTCTTTTATTAGAGTTGATTTTCTTTCAATTCGCTCTATAAAAAGTCGCTCTTTCCAGTTCGTCCAGGTTGTAGGTGCTACAGTTCCAATTTGATCTTCACAAGGAATCCAGTTTGGAACTTGCAAAAACTGCTGCTGATATTGCTTTAGAAATTGTGTAGACACAATTTTAGATAGTTCTAAAGTAGGCAAAAGCATTCCCGAATTTGTTACTACAGGAATATCATCGTCCCAAACTACATGGAGAATAACCGCATCGTAATTCGAGTCAGTTTGATGTTGGTGGGCAAACCAATCGGATGATTTTAAATGAATTTCAACATGCCCAACCCAGTCCAATGAATCAATTTTTAATCGAGCATTCGAAAAATCAGGCCCTGCATGTTTATTATGAATACCTTGACTTACAACCTGCAAGTCTACTCCTTGGGTTGTCTTTAGGTTTGTTTGAAGAAACTTTTGATGCTTCCACAAAAAGTGTAAAAAATCTTCTTTCATAAGCTTGGGGCAATGAAAATATTTTTAAAAAAACTACGCTACTATATCGCCTGTCCAGGCTAATATTCCTCCTTTTAAATTATATGTTGACGCTATCCCCAATTGACCTAACAACTGGCAAGCTTGACCACTACGAGCTCCAGAACGACAATAAACAAAGTATGATTTACTTTTATCTAAAGCCTGAACCGCTTCCATAAATTCAGGAGGTTGTCTTATATCAATTAAATGCGCACCCGCAATATATCCCGACTCAAATTCCTCTTCTGTTCTAACATCTAAGATGACAGCATTGGTTTTTTCTGCTTGTAAGGAAACCCATTCCTTTTGATCTAAATCATTCATAGTACTTAATTTTAATCAAATGTATATCGATTTCATGGAGCTACAAAATATTACTTTCATTACCTGATTTGGAAATATAAAAAATAGTATTATATTTGTACATACAAATGTTGTTTATACAATATATGAGCGAGCAAATAACACGCAATACAGTAATTAGCATTCTGATCAGTGGATACCAAGTCAACGACGAATTATCTGCGCTGTTCAAGGTCTATGGAATTTCATTACCTCAGTTCAATGTGCTTAGAATTTTAAGGGGTCAAAATGGAACTGCTGCGAATTTATCAACCATACAAGAACGTATGATTCATAAAATGAGTAACACCACGCGCTTGATTGATAAGTTAATTGTTAAAGGCTATGTAAATCGATTTGTTTGTAAAAAAAACAGACGCAAGATTGAGCTTTTCATAACCGATCAAGGACTAAAGTTACTCAAATCATTAGACCATACTATAGACGATAAAGAAAAGGAATTACTCAAAAATCTAAACATAAAAGAAAAAGAAGAATTGATGCGAATTCTCTCTAAAATTAAAACAAAAAAAAGTCAATAACTTAATTATAACTCTTATGAAAAAAAACAATTCAATTATCTTAAAATCAAGTACCATGAAAATCAACAAAATTTTATTTGCATTATTCTTAACAACAGCTATAATAAGCTGTGGCTCAACAGAAGGTAAAAAAACAGAAGTTAAAGAAGTTGTTGCAAAAAGCTCAGAACTGGCTCAACAGAAAGCTGACATTAATATAACAGAAAGCTCAATTCACTGGTTGGCTAAAAAAGTAACTGGACAGCACGAAGGAAACATCAATTTGGTTTCTGGAAGTTTAATGATGAACGATGGAATCTTAACTGGTGGATCTTTTGTTGTTGACATGACTTCTTTGAACACCACAGACCTCCAAGGAAATTCTAAACAAAAGCTAGAAGGACATTTAAAGTCAAACGATTTTTTTGGTGTAGCAACTTACCCTCAAGCGAAACTTGTATTTACTTCTGTTGAAAGTAAAGGGTCTGGCTTGTATACGGTAACTGGTGATTTTACAATCAAAGGAAAAACTAACCCTGCAACTTTTGATCTTCAAATGAGCGGAGGTTCTGCTACTGCAAAAGTAGTTATAGACCGATCGAAATACGACATTCGTTATGGATCAAAATCATTTTTTGATGATCTTGGAGATAAAGTTATCTATGATAATTTTGACCTTGATGTAACTTTAAAACTATAAATCATATGAAAGCTGAACGACCAAAATGTGGCTGTGGAAACACACAAAATCCTGAAGGTTTTTGTGATGGATCACACCTAAACAAATAATTTGTGTTTCTTTTTGGAATAAAAATATTTTTTCAACTATATTTGACCCAATGAAACGATTAACAAATTTTACAGCTTGGTGGAACGAATAAATTAATTTATTCGTGATCAACGCTATTTCAATATATCAAAGGCTTGTCATCACGACAAGCCTTTTTTAATTTAAGACCTATGGAAACATTCAAATTACATTCACAGCACAAAAAAATACTGGCAGATACCCTGACTCCAGTTAGTGCGTATCTAAAGATTAGAGATGTTTTTCCGCACAGCTTACTTCTAGAAAGTAGTGACTACCATGCAAACAACAAAAACTTTTCCTACATCTGCTGCAACCCTATTGCTTCTATAGAACTTAAAAACAAACACCTCACTATTAAATTTCCAGATGGGACGTCCTCATCAGAACAACTTACAAGTGGTGCTAATATTCCTGAGCGCATCCATCAATTTTCACAACAATTCAAAAGCGAAGACTATCCTTTTAAATTCATAAGCAAGGGTATTTTTGGTTACATCGCTCATGATGCAGTTGAGCATTTCGAAAACTTAGAACTGAACCAGAAAAAAGAAGGACTCGATATTCCAGAAATATTTTATGCGGTATATCAAAACATCATTGCAATCAGCTTATTCAACCACGAAGCACATTTATTTTCTCATGTCTTCGATGGGGAGCATAATGTTGAAGATATCGAACAATTACTTCAAGCTAAAAACAGCACCCGTTTTGCTTTCGAAAAAGTTGGTGAAAAAACATCCAACCTTACGGACTCAGATTTCATTGATTTTGTAAATAAAGGCAAGCAGCATTGTTACCGTGGTGATGTTTTTCAACTGGTACTTTCCCGAAGATTTTCACAGAAGTTCAAAGGGGATGAATTTAATGTTTACAGAACCTTACGATCCATCAACCCCTCGCCTTACCTCTTCTTTTTTGACTATGGCGACTTTAAGATTTTTGGAAGCTCTCCCGAAGCTCAGATTATTGTAGAAGAGGGCAAAGCCGAAATACATCCGATTGCCGGAACGTTCAAAAGAACAGGCAACGATGCACAGGACAAACAAGCTGCATTGGAATTGGCAAAAGATCCAAAAGAAAATAGCGAACACGTGATGCTAGTCGACTTAGCTCGAAACGATTTAAGTAGAAACGGCTCTAATGTAGTGGTAGAAAAAAATAGAGAAATTCAGTTTTTCTCCCATGTAATTCATTTGGTATCCAAAGTAACCTGTACCATGAAAAAAGCTGCAAAAACATTTCAGGTAGTTGCCGACACCTTTCCTGCTGGAACTTTGAGCGGAGCTCCAAAACACAATGCATTAAAGCTAATTGATCGATACGAAAAAACGAAACGTAATTTTTATGGGGGTGCTATCGGGTATATGGATTTTAAAGGAAACTTTAATCACGCAATAATCATTCGATCGTTCTTGTCAAAAAATCAAGAATTACATTATCAGGCTGGGGCTGGAATAGTTGCAGACTCGGTTCCCGAAAACGAATTACAAGAAGTATATAACAAATTAGGGGCTTTAGACAAAGCCTTAATCTTAGCCGAAGACGTATAATATGAAACGAATTTTTCTCATTGATAATTACGATTCTTTCACCTATAATTTGGTGCATTATCTAGAAGAGTTGAACTGTGAAGTAATTGTAAAAAGAAACGACCAGTTTGACTTAGACGAACTCGAGGCATACGATTACATCGTGCTTTCCCCAGGCCCAGGTATTCCAGACGAATCTGGGTTATTAAAAGCGGCGATTGAACGCTACGCTCCTACCAAAAAAATTCTAGGCGTTTGTCTGGGACAGCAAGCAATTGCAGAGGTATTTGGCGCTACACTAATCAACTTAGACAAAGTATATCATGGAGTTGCAACTCCCATAAACATTGTTCAAGAGGATGCACTTTTTAAAGGTCTTCCAAAAACATTCGAAGTTGGTCGTTACCATTCTTGGGTAGTTAAAACCCCACTACCCGATCAGCTTGTTGCCACTTCCTTTGACAACGAGGGTCAATTAATGTCTTTGCGGCATAAAGAGTATAATGTATGTGCGGTTCAATACCATCCGGAGTCTGTACTTACCCCCGATGGGAAAAAAATAATCGAAAACTGGATTAATTCATAGGCTATGAAAAAGATACTCAACCGTTTAATTCGTCACGAGCAACTTTCTAAAGAAGAGGCGCGCAAAATACTTATTAATATCGCTGACGATAAGTACAACAGCAGTCAAATTGCATCGTTCCTTACAGTATTCATGATGCGCAGTATTAGCTTAGATGAGCTAGAAGGATTCAGAGCAGCCTTGTTAGAACTTTGCCTCGCGGTTGACCTCAGCGAATTCGAAACCATTGACTTGTGTGGAACTGGAGGAGACGAAAAAGACACCTTCAATATCTCTACACTTTCCTCTTTTATAACCGCTGGAGCAGGGGTGAAAGTTGCCAAGCATGGGAACTACGGTGTTTCTTCGGGCTGTGGTTCTAGTAATGTATTGGAACATTTTGGGATTCGTTTTTCTAACGAAGAAGTTTTTTTAAAACGCTGCATTGATCAGGCTGGGATTTGCGTTTTACATGCCCCACTGTTTCACCCAGCAATGAAAAACGTTGCACCTGTGCGCAAAGATCTGGGTGTTAAAACATTTTTTAACATACTCGGGCCTTTGGTTAATCCGGCGTTTCCGAAAAACCAATTGACGGGTGTTTTTAATTTAGAATTGGCTCGTTTGTACCACTATCTTTTTCAAAAAACAGAACAAAACGTTACCGTTTTATACGACCTAAAAGGGTACGACGAAATATCCTTAACAGGAACAACCAAAGCATTGAGTAGAAACAGCGAACGGGTTCTTACTCCTGCAGATTTTGGAGTAAAACAACTCCAAGCTACTCAGATTTCTGGTGGATCAAGTGTGGCTTCTTCTGCAGAAATTTTTATGAATATAATTCAAAACAAAGGAACCGAAGCACAACAAAATGTAGTTTGTGCAAATGCCGGAATGGCACTTGCAACTGCTTTAAACTTAAGTCCAATCGAAGGCTTCGAGAAAGCAAAAGAATCCCTTCTTAGCGGCAAGGCTTTTATTGCTTTATCAACACTTCAAAATCTGAGCAAGTAATGACTATTTTAGATAAAATAATCGCAGACAAAAAAATTGAAGTTGCTTTACGCAAACAACTGTTTCCATTTGAATACTGGGAAGCCTCTCCTGTATTCGAAAGAACCACAAACTCCTTAGCTAAAGAACTCCGAGCGAGTAAATCGGGGATTATTGCAGAACACAAAAGACGCTCTCCATCCAAGCAAAACATCAACAGCTCCCTTTCGGTAATCGATGTGGCAAAAGGATATGAAGACGCACGCGTATGCGGCATGTCCGTTTTGACCGACGGTAAGTATTTTGGTGGATCGCTAGAAGACTTAAACGTTGCTCGAGCAGTAACCAATTTTCCATTGCTCAGAAAAGATTTTATAATAAACGAATATCAACTCATCGAAGCCAAAGCTCACGGTGCAGATGTCATTCTTCTGATCGCCTCCGTATTGACTCGCGAAGAAATAAAAAAGCTGTCAACTTTTGCTCAAAGTTTGGGACTCGAAGTTTTACTAGAAGTACATAACCTAGAAGAATTAGAAAAATCAATCATGCCTTCTTTGGATATTTTTGGAGTGAACAACCGCAACCTTAAAACATTTGAAGTAGACCTCAATACCAGCCGAACATTAGTCGAAAAAATACCTACCGATTTCGTCAAAATATCAGAAAGCGGTATCAGCGATTCAGCTGCCATTTTAGATCTAAAAACCTATGGTTTTGAAGGGTTTTTGGTTGGCGAAAATTTCATGAAAACAAACAACCCGGGTGCAAGCGCTGCTGCATTCATTAAAGAAATTGAAGATGAAGCTTAAGGTTTGCGGCATGAGAACACCCGAAAACATCGAAGCTCTTGCAGCTTTGAATCCCGATTATATGGGCTTTATTTTTTGGGCGCCCTCTTCCCGTTTTGTAAATAAAATCACCCCTTTGTTGCCAAACAAAATAAAGAAAACTGGAGTTTTTGTTGACGCTACAATCGATTATATCGAAACTATAATCAAAGAGCACAAACTACAGGCGGTGCAATTACATGGAAAAGAAGCTCCCGAATTTTGTGCTTACATCAAAACCTTAGACATTGAAGTAATCAAAGCATTCAGCATGAAAGAGGCATTTGATTTTAAATCTTTAGAACCTTACGAAATTGCTTGTGACTTTTATTTATTCGACACCAAAGGAGAGCTGCCGGGAGGAAATGGATATGGATTTGATTGGAGTATTTTAAAAAACTACCCCTCGGTAAAACCATTCTTTTTGAGCGGTGGAATTGGCAAAGAAGAAGTGTCCCAAATTTTAGAATTAAGAAATACAGATTTACCCCTTTATGCAATTGATGTAAATAGTAAATTCGAAAGCGCACCTGGAGTAAAAAAAATAGATGAATTAGAACAATTTAAAAACGAATTGTATGAACTATAATGTAGATGAAAAAGGATATTACGGTGATTTTGGAGGAGCATTCATCCCCGAGATGTTATATCCTAATGTCGCTGAGCTTAAAGAAAATTACCTTAAAATAACGGCAGAACCTGAGTTCAAAAAAGAATTCGATGCCTTACTTAAAAATTATGTAGGAAGACCTACGCCCCTTTATTTCGCAAAACGCTTATCCAAAAAATACAACACCAAAATTTATCTCAAACGAGAAGATTTATGTCATACTGGAGCTCATAAAGTAAACAACACCATCGGTCAAATTCTATTGGCAAAACGCCTGGGTAAAAACCGAGTAATTGCCGAAACTGGAGCTGGACAACACGGTGTTGCAACTGCAACGGTTTGTGCTTTAATGGGAATTGAGTGTATCGTATATATGGGAGCATTAGACATTAAGCGTCAAGCTCCGAATGTTGCTCGAATGAAAATGCTTGGAGCAGAAGTTAGACCTGCTCTCTCGGGAAGCAAAACCCTAAAAGATGCCACAAACGAGGCCATTCGGGACTGGATTAACAATCCCGTAGACACACACTACATCATTGGATCTGTAGTTGGACCGCACCCCTACCCGGATATGGTTGCTCGTTTTCAATCGGTTATTAGTGAAGAAATAAAAATACAACTCCAAGAATTAGAAGGCCGCGACTATCCCGATCATGTAATAGCTTGTGTTGGTGGTGGAAGTAACGCTGCTGGGTTATACTACCATTACCTAAACGACGAACGTGTAAACATCATTGCAGTAGAAGCTGCCGGAAAGGGAATTGATTCTGGTGAGAGTGCTGCTACTTCAGTTCTTGGAAAAGAAGGAATTATACACGGAAGTAAAACCTTGCTGATGCAAACCCCCGACGGTCAAATTACAGAACCCTATTCTATTTCGGCAGGACTAGATTACCCAGGCGTTGGACCCATGCATGCCCATTTGTTCAGAACCAAGAGAGCCGAATTTATTTCTGTTCCCGACAAAGAAGCAATGGATTGGGGATTAACTCTTTCTCAAATGGAAGGAATTATTCCTGCCATAGAAACTGCCCATGCATTCGCAGCACTAGATGTCCGTAAATTTGGACCCGACGAAGTGGTGGTATTTAACTGCTCGGGGCGTGGAGACAAAGATTTAGAAACCTACATCGATTATTTTAAGTTGTAAAAACAACAAGCAAGATTTTAGAACATGAAACAAAATAGAATAGACCTCAAATTTAAAGAAGACAAAAAACTATTGTCCATCTATTTTTCTGCTGGGTTCCCGAACCTAGAAGATACCGTACCGATTTTAAAAAACCTTCAAGCCTCGGGCGTAGATATGGTCGAAATTGGACTTCCTTTTTCCGACCCGCTTGCCGATGGGCCTACCATTCAAGAAAGTTCTACCAAGGCGCTTCAAAACGGAATGACCACTCAAAAACTCTTCGATCAGCTGCAAGGCATTCGTGAGCATATCGACATTCCTTTGGTGCTTATGGGCTATTTCAATCCGATGATGCAATACGGAATAGAGAAATTCTGTGAGCAGTGCGAAGCAATTGGCATTGATGGACTTATTATTCCAGACTTGCCCGTAGATGTGTATCACGAAGAATATAAAAGCCTCTTCGAAAAACACGGGCTCTACAATATGTTTTTGATTACCCCACAAACTTCAGATGAACGCATCCGCTATATCGACGATGTTTCGAACGGATTCATCTATATGGTTTCTAGTGCCGCCGTTACAGGAGCGCAAGGCTCTTTTGGAGCAACCCAAGCGGACTACTTTAAACGAGTTGCCAACATGAACCTAAAAACAGAAACAGTGGTTGGTTTCGGAATCAGTAATGCCGATAACTACCAAGCTGCAACCGCCCATTCTCGTGGGGCAATTATTGGTTCTGCTTTTATTAAATTCCTTGAAAAAGAAAGGGTTGATAACATCAAAGACTTTGTAGCCCAGATTAGGGAATAACAACATTACTGTCTTTATTTATATATTTTAATATATATTAGTGAAAGCATAACGCCCCAAGCGTTTTCTTATGAACATGAATAACCTGCAACTACATCCCAACGTTTTGGTTCGTTTTCGAACCCAGAAGCCAGTTCCTGTATTTCATTTTTTAAGTTCTCATTTTGGAGCGGTTTGCTCTAGAAGGGGCTTTGCTGTTCCCGAGAGTGGCACAATACATGCCAATACAGGAAGTATTGTGCCACTAAAAGTAGAATATAAACGAAATATAAACCACTTAGTGGTTTATATACACTAGTTGGCGGTAATTTAAAAAAACATTTACGTTAAATTATGAACATAAAATCGCAAAATTTAAAAGTGACGGAATTGATACATTGGGGTGAAAACGCAAGGTTTCCTGACAAATATTATAATTCTGATGAAAATGAAATGATTAATTATTTTTTATCGACACCTAAATTTGAGCTAAAAAAGTTCATAGAAGAAATTGTTAAAGATTTTGATTTACCTCAATTAGAAAAATTAGTTGTTTGGAATAATGATAGTAATCATATTGTAATTGAAGGTAATCGTAGATTATCAGTATACAAACTCCTCTTAAATCCCCATTTATCTAATAATCAAAAAACAAAAGAATTCATAACTAACCTTAAAAAGTCTATTGATATTGACGAAAACTTTAAACTCGAATGCGTTATAAGTGAAGATGAATCAGAATGTTTAAGATATGTGGATAGAAAACACATTAGAAAGAATAATGAAGTTGGTTGGGAGGACGGAGAAAGGGCTAATTACGATGTAAGAAGAGGTAATAAAAACGAAAGTAATTTTGTGAAAATTGGGATTATCAAAAGAGTAAGAGAACTTGATATTCCTGAAGAAATGAAAGACCAAATACTTGGTAAAGGATATGTAACTAATTTTTTTCGAGCAATTACTACAACACCTGCCAAAAAGAAATATGGCTATAAAATTTTAGAAGGTGGAACGTTGGAGATTTCAAATTCAAACTTTAATGAAGAACTAAAAGTTATAATCTTCAATTTACTTAACAAGCAAGATTTTGTGGGTAATAAAGTTGACTCAAGAACATTAAACAAAAATGAAAGTATTGAGAAATTTATTGATTCCATAAAACCCGAAGACTCAAAGAAAGTTGATGCTGAAATAAAAAACAGAACTTCCGAAAATTTATTTGGAGACAAAACAATAGATGTTGGGAATTCCAAAAAAAAAACAGAGCATATTAGCTCAACAAAAAATATTAAAAGCAGACCAATTCCAAATGGTTTGTTCTATACTTATGATACTCCCTATAAGTTAAAGAATTCAAGCTTACGAATACTTTATAATGAACTTAAAGACATTTCAGTAACAGACCTTCCAAATGCAACACACGACCTTTTAAGAAGTTTTTTAGAATGCTCTCTTGTATTCTTTTTTAAAGAAATCGATGAATATAGTAGTGTGAAAAAATCAACAGCACACAATCCAAAACTTGGAGAAATGATAACACACATTATTAATGGAAACTGTTCAAAAATTTCAGATACAAATCTTATTGCAAATTTAAAACAAGTTAAATCGGACTTTGACCAACCGTATTCGTTAGAACGAATGAATATGATAAATCACAATGAACACTTTACTTCAAAAGAAAAAGATGTTAGAGCAACTTGGGCAAAATTAGAATCACTTTTTAAAATTATTCTAAACCCTACAAATTAATGTTTTATTCTCCTTTAAGATACCCAGGCGGAAAAAACAAACTTTCTGCATTTATAGCAAAAATCTGTATTGACAACAACATAAATGGACATTATGTTGAACCCTATTCAGGTGGCGCATCTGTAGCGTTATTTTTGTTAATAGAGGGATTTGTTGATAAAATTACAATCAATGATAGAGATAGGTCAATTTACGCTTTTTGGCATTCGTTATTAAACAAGACAAATGAACTTTGTGAACTGATTGAAAACTCAGAATTAACAATTGACGAATGGAAAAAACAAAAAGATATTCAAAAAAATAAAAAAACAGTTGACTTACTTGCTCTTGGATTTTCTACTTTCTACCTAAATAGGACAAACCGTTCAGGTATTATAAATGGTGGTGTAATGGGTGGCGTTGAACAAAATGGGTACTATTTAATGAATTGCAGATTTAATAAAATCGAATTAATTCAGAGAATTAGATTAATTGCCAAGCATAAAAAGAACATTAGACTTTATAGAAAGGATGCGATAAAACTTATCGATAAAATCCAACAAGAAGCAGATAATGAAAATATTGTGTTTTATTTTGACCCACCATATTATTTGAAGGCAAGTACACTTTATATGAATCATTATGAAGATAAAAATCATAAAAAAGTAAGCGAAAAAATTAAAGCAATCCAAAATATCAAATGGATAGTTTCTTATGATAATGTTCCGGAAATTCAAGAACTTTACGCTGACTGTGATAAAAAAGAATTTTCATTTAAACATACGGCTTACGAGAGTAGAATTGGAAAGGAAATAATATTTTTTAGCAACAATTTGAGACAGCCGAAAATTAAAAATTACAATCCGATTAAATTTAAGAAAGAAAAAACTACCGCCAACATTGTGTATAAGCAATAGCGGGATTAGTGCAAAATTGAAAGGAAATGAATATTAATAAAGGTAAGTGTTTAACCGAAAAGTTAGTGGTTTTTAAACCGCTACTGCTCATACACTAGACCGTTGTAAATAATAATAAAACCGAAACAAAATGAAAAAATTAGAAATTAAAATACCTTTAATTCACATTATTTCTATAATAATATTTTTAGTTATAGTGAGTTTAATAATCGGAAAAGAGACACAAGGTAAAAACGAATTATTTGAATTGTTCTATGGCATATTTTTTTTATGACTAATGACATTGTTTCAGTAATGTTTGGAATATTATTGATTATTCCTTTGCCTCTTTTAATTTTTTCAATCTTTAAAAAAAGGAAAGATTTAATTAAAGGGTTTTCAATTTCAACATTGACAAGTATTATACTAATAGCAATTTTAATATTTTTATAAATAAATTGAATTTTTCTGTAACTCAAAATGTTGAAATTTTAAAAATTGTGGAAAATGGAAAATGGGTAATTTATAGAAAAACACTAAAACACGTTAATTAAAATGGAATTTCAAAAACTCTTAAAGCGGAAAACATTTGTGTAGTTATTTATAAAAATCTGAATTTACGATTGAAAAAACTACTATTTACAACACCTTTTATAATTAATTGCTGGCTTTTTGCCTACTTACGAAAGTCCTCGCGGACTTTCTTGGTCGGTAATTATTTACTAAATTAGTTGTTTAATCAACCTAAGCCTCATACACAAACACGTTATACCCAATACAAAAAAACAGAAATTAATTATAATGGAAATAATATTTATATTAATCGGATTAATATTGGGAGGTCTTATAGCTTTTTTATGGACTTTAAATAATAAAAAGCTAAAAGACAAAATTCATACTATTAAAAATGAAAAATCTGAATTAAAAGTAAAAAAGGAAGGTTTAGAAAATGAGAATAAATTAAAAGGAGAGATAATTGTCAAAACTACTCAGCTTTTGGATGACAAGACATTAGATTATAACTCTCTGAATAAACAATTAGCAACAGAGTTAGCAAATAATAACGCATTAAGAGAAAAACTTGAAACGCAAAAACAAGAAATTGAAAATTTAGGAAAAAAATTCAATATTGAGTTTCAGAATATCGCTAATAAAATCTTAGAAGAAAAAACTGAAAAATTCACGAATCTAAATAAGAAAAGTCTTGAAGTAATATTGAAACCTCTAGCTGAGAATATAGATAAGTTTAAAAAACAAGTAGAAGACAGTTATAATAATGAATCTAAAGAACGCTTCTCGTTGGGAGAACAAGTCAAAGAGATGGCTAAGCTAAACAAGATCATTAGTGATGAAGCACGGAATCTTACTACCGCTTTAAAAGGAGAAGCAAAAACACAGGGTAATTGGGGAGAAATGATTCTTGAAAGTATTCTTGAAAAATCAGGTTTGCGAAAAAATGAAACCTATTTCACAGAACATCAATTATTAGATGATGATGGTAATCCTTTACGAACGGATTCTGAAAATAAAAAAATGCGCCCAGATGTAGTAATTAAATATCCTGATAATAGAAGCGTAATAATTGATTCAAAAGTATCATTAAATGCCTTTACTCGATATTTATCATCACCTGATAAAGATGAGCAAGAGCGTGAATTACAGCTACACGTTACTGCTATAAAAAATCATATAGTTTCATTAAGCACAAAAGGTTATGACGATTACGACAAAGCTCTAGATTTTGTTATGATGTTCATCCCTAGTGAACCAGCTTACATAGCCGCTATGCAAGGTGATTCAAACCTATGGAATTACGCATATGACAAGAGAATTTTATTAATGAACCCAACTAATTTAATAACTTCTTTAAAACTCATAGTTGACTTGTGGAAAAGAGAATATCAAAATGAAAATGCCATAGAAATTGCTAATAGAGGTGCTAAACTTTATGATAAATTTGTAGGATTCGTTACGAACCTTGAAGAGGTAGGAACTCATTTAGTTAAAGCACAAGGAAAATATGAAGATGCTTATAAACAGCTGAGAACAGGAAACGACAATTTAGTATTACAGGCAACAAAACTAAAAGACTTAGGTGTAAAGAATAAAAAGGATTTACCGAACGAATTTAAAACCATAAAAAAATGAATAAAAACACAGATTTAGGATTGTTAATCCTTCGCATTGCAGTTGGTGGGTTAATGTTGTTGCATGGTATTGCAAAATTAAATGGAGTTTCCAATATTGAAGAAATGTTAAGTGCAATAGGCCTTCCGGCATTTTTAGCTTATGGCGTGTACATCACAGAAATTGTTGCACCCGTTTTAGTTCTTATTGGGTTTAGAACACGTTTGGCCTCTGCTGTTTATATATCTGGTGCATTGTTTGCACTGTTCTTGGTGCATTCTGGTGATATTTTTACATTAAACCAAAGCGGAGGTTGGGGAGTTGAGTTACTGGGCTTATACCTACTCGGAGCTACAGCACTATTCTTTACGGGGGGCGGAAAAATTGCCGCTTCTTCTCTAAATAAATGGGATTAGAATTTATTTCTATAAAAAATACCGTTTGCAATAGAAATCGATTATTCTAATGAAGGGGCTCATACCTTTTACTCTGTTTAGTTAGCTAAACATTAGGTTTTGAAAACTTTACCATTATATTATTTTTATAAAATTATGCTAAATCATATATTTTGATATATATTTGAACGGAATTTAACCCCAAGTCTAATTCTTAACCTATGAACTATATTTTTAGACAAACGCTAGTTTGTCCCAATAACTGGTATTTCCCAGCTATATTATTTTATTTACCCATCACTTTTAGGCGTTGTAACCTAAGATTGATTTTTTCGTGCGCAAAAATGAATGAGCCTTATCCTACAAGGATATGAATCAAAAACTGGATATGAATAAAACTAAATAAAACCCTAACCCCAAACCTAAAATGAAAAAAATGAAAAACCTACTATTATTATTAATTCTGGTACTAACCTTCGGAATTACTTCCTGTGAAAAAAGATTTGATCGCATAGATGAGATCAACATGGAGCAAAACGAAAAATCTGCAGCAGATTACGCAGCTTTACAAGCTCAAATTGAACTACTTCAAATTGAAGTTAATACCCAAATTGCCGGAATTAATGCAGCCATTATTGCACTTCAAAATCAAGACAGTGAACTCCTCAATAATATTGATGTAGTTAAAGCTGAATTAGAAGCTGCAGTTCAAGAGCTTTCTCAAGCAGACGAATCTAATTTAGTTTTAGCATATGCTGCTGTTGCAGTGGCTGAAGAAAATCTGATGTCTGTTATTCAAGAAAATGTTGGAGAACTCCAAGCCTTATTAGATGCTCAAGAAAATGTATCTATAGACTTACAAGCCCAAATCGATGCAGCTATTGAATCGCTTTCTGCTGCCGATGATGCTATTTCAAGCGCTACCGCCAGTAACTTAGCTGCCGCTATACATATAGTTACTCAAGCTGCTATTAAAGCTAACGCTGCTCTAGAAGCTGCTGATGGGGCTATTATTACTCAAACAGCTGCTCATTTAGCTGCTGCTGTACAGACTATTAATGAAGCTGCTTTAGTAGCAAATCAAAAGCTAGCTGATGCTGATGCGGCTATTGTTACTCAAACAGCTGCTCATTTAGCGGCTGCTGTAGAGATTATTAATGAGGCTGCTCTAGAAGCTAACAGCATCTTAGCAGCTAGTGTTGCGACTAACTTAAGTAGTGTAACCACTAACCTCAGTAACATTACAACTAATTTAGCCAGTATAACAGCAATCAATGCTGCAATTGTTACTGTAAACAGTCGTATCGATGATTTAACTACAGCTAGTGAGGCTGGTGACGTTACTGCTACAGAAGCAGCAGAAGATGCTCTTGAAGAAGCAGTTCAAGAACTAAAAGATCTTATTTCTGATTTAGAAAGTGCAGGCCCAGCCACTTCCTTAGCTACACTTAAAGTATCCTATACAGCAGGCGATAGTTTTGAGTTTAAGACCATAACCAGTTTAGACACATCAGGCTTTGTATTGGTTGGAAGAAGAACTGTAGGTGCAAATCAAACCGATACTTCAATTTCTGCAAATGTATCCAAAACTATTACAGGCTGGTTTGGAACAAATGAAACTATGGTTCTTGAGTTAAGAGATGTCTCAGGATCTGTTTTGGATTTTGTTGAGCTAACTAAATACGCACCTATTGTATCGTTAAGCATACCCTACACAATAGGAAACAACATGTCGTTTACTGTAACTAGCAGCCATGACACCAGTGCTTATGTAGTTGAGGCAAGAAGACCTGACGGGACTGTTGCTTTTACTGATGATTCGATTGTATCAGAAGCTACTGAAGGTAAAAGATGGCTTTTGGAAGAAGAGGATTTAACAATTGTATTATTAGATGGAAATGGCATTACACTTAAAACTGTTGGTCTTGTTAAAGTAGCGTCGATAGGTACAATAGTAATACTTGGAAAATATACATGTTGTGATTTGGTCGAATATAAAATTATATCCAATGATACTTCCGTAAAATTTGATGTTTATGCAATTAGAAATGGTAGGAAGGAAGTCCATCGTAGGTTTGGCGTTCCTGTGGGAGTAAAATACCAGGCTGGTATCACAAGTGGTTTCTCAAATATAAGATTTAATATATGGGCTGGGGGAGTTATCGTTGATTATGTAGACTTATAGAAATAAAACAATTACATCCTAAATTTAGAGAGGCTAGAGTAGGTCATAATAGAGACTAGCCTCTATACTAATTTAAAGAGTGAATTTCTAAAATATAATACCCGTAGTATAAAATCTCTCTATTCCGTTTCTAAAAACACACTTCCATACTGTTCCACTCTAAAATCAAGGGTGTTGTATTTCGGGTCTCTAAGCTTTGTTTCTTTATAACGGGGCATACTGCCAATGGCTCGGTTTGCCGTTCCTGAAGGCGCCGTTAGCGTGTGGGTGGTAATGATCCTTCCTGCGCACTCAAACTGATGCTTGCGGGGGACTTGGTCGTCCAAACAGTCGAAAGCTATGTTTGCTTTTTTAAGAATTTTACGCATAAAATATTCGGGACCATTTTTGCTGTTTCCCCCTGTAAAAATTAAGGTAGTTACTTTGGGGTGTTGTTCTAAGATGGTGAGCATATCGCGCAACTGCACATCTTGCATCCCCAAATCCGAAGCGTCTATTTTGTCTCGATTGGCTCCGTCTACAACATCACAAATCCCAAAATGTTCTCTTTTCAAAAACGCTTTGCGTTGTTCTATGGCATAGCTGGTATTTTCAAAAACTAAATTTAAATCATAAAGGCGATCCCATATTTTCCATAGCATTCCGTTGCTACTTCCATAGCAAAAATCTACATCTTCATCGTTAAGCGCTCCGATCGAAAATCGTGGCGGAGGTAATGTTCCGACAATTAAGCGAGTTGAGTTATCGAGAATATAAGGAGCATAAGGATGCTTATGGAACCACATAATAGGAATTTGCACTAAAAATAGATATATTAGTTAAAAGTAAATTAACTAGTTATGGGAAAAGGAGATAAAAAAACACGACGAGGAAAAATTAATCTTGGCACTTCTGGTGTAACACGTAACCGAAAAGACAGCAAGAAAAAGCGCGCTAAATCTTAGCGAATAAAGGCAGGCTGCATCTCGTTTGTTGTATGCTCTTCGCTGTACTGATAACCAGCTACATCAAAATTTTGTAAATCGGATAGGCTTTGGCAGTCGTTATCCAAAATATAGCGCACCATAGTTCCGCGGGCTTTTTTGGCAAAGAAGGAAATTATTTTGAGCTTTCCGTTTTTAAAATCTTTGAACTGCGGAGTTACTATAGGAGCTTCTAATGCTTTGGTATCGATTGCAGCAAAATATTCGTTACTGGCAAGGTTTACAAAAAGTTCGTCTTTCTTAAATTCTTCGTTCAACAAACTAGTAACCTTAGTTTTCCAAAAGTCAGGTAAATTTTTCTTAGTTCCTACGGGGAATTTTGTTCCCATTTCTAAACGGTAGGGTTGAATTAAATCCAAAGGTTTTAATAAACCATACAAACCCGAAAGAATGCGAAGTTGGCTTTGTAATGTCTCAATTTTTTTTGAATCAAGAGAATAAACATCAAGGCCTGTATAGACATCCCCATCAAAAGCATAAATTGCAGGGCGGGCATTTTTTGGTGTAAAAGGAAGTTCAAATGCTTGGTTGCGCTCCCAGTTTAGTTGAGATAATTTTTGGGAAATTCCCATCAAGTTGCCTAAACTAGCAACCGATTTTTTCTTTAGCAATTTATTGATGCGTTCAGATTCAGACAAAAAAACAGACTGAGATGCTTTTGAAGTCGGGAGTTCCTTTTCAAAATTCAAGGATTTGGCGGGTGAAATAATCATTTTCATAGTCCTACAATTTTAATCTAAAGTAAGGGGCTTATTTGAAAAACACAAATGAAATGGATTTCAACTCTTTATACCTTCATTATAAATTTTTATGAACGGCGTATTGGCGCCATTTTTCAAGTGCTAATTCCATGTCGTTTGGAATTTCAGAATCGAACTGCATCCACTTTCCAGTAACAGGGTGTTCAAAACCAAGAGTCTTTGCATGCAATGCCTGACGGGGTATTAACTTAAAACAATTGTCAACAAACTGCTTGTATTTTGTAAAACTCGTCCCTTTAAGAATCGAATCACCACCATACCGTTCGTCGTTAAATAAGGTATGCCCAATGTGTTTCATATGCGCACGAATTTGGTGTGTTCGTCCCGTTTCTAATTGACATTCCAGAAAGGTCACATAACCCAAACGTTCCAATACTTTGTAATGAGTAACCGCGTTTTTTCCAGCTTCTCCCTCTTCAAATACGGTCATCTGTAAACGGTTTCTAGGGTGTCGCCCAATGTTACCTTCTACAGTGCCACTATCGGCTTTTATGTCTCCCCATACCAATGCATAGTATTTGCGTTCTGATGTTTTATCAAAAAACTGCTTAGACAAATGCGTCATTGCAGTTTCGGTTTTGGCAACTACCAACAAGCCCGAAGTGTCTTTATCTATACGATGAACCAAACCGGGTCTTTGTTGATCATTTTGAGGTAAATTATCAAAATGAAACATCAAAGCATTTATTAATGTACCTGAATAATTACCGTGTCCAGGATGAACAACCATTCCGGCTGCTTTGTTTACGATGATTAAACTATCGTCTTCATAAACCACATCAACAGGCAAATCTTCTGCTATCAATAAATTTTCGTGTGGTGGATGGCCAAAAAGTACACGAACGGTGTCGCCACCCTTGACTTTATAGCTCGATTTCACAACCTCATCATTGACAAAAATACTGCCCTCTTTAGCTGCATTTTGAATTTTGTTACGGGTTGCATTTTCTACTCGATTCATCAAGTATTTATCCACTCGAAGTGGCTCTTGTCCTGGATCTGCAGTAAAAGAAAAGTGTTCGTGTAACACCTGTTCTCCTTGAAATTCAGGCTCTAAATTATCGTTTTCCATTTCCTAAGACTAAGTCTATTTTTGAAGTTTTAGGGAGGACAATTCCAGGCTCAATTTTATTTCCTTGATAACGGATTTCGAGAACCATATCCTTTCCTATATTGTCGCGGTAGCTGATTTCTCCCAATTGAAATCCTACTGCCGTAAGACGGGTTTCTGCATTACGCTTGGTAATTTGAATTACATTGGGAACGCTCAACTTTCGATAGCCCGATGGATTTACAGTTAAATATATTTTTCTTCCTTTTTTCACATCTGAACCAGCTGTTGGATGTTGTTCAATTACAGAAAAAGGTGGGTATTCAGGATTAAATTTAGCAGAATCTAAAACTTGGAAACGCAATTCTTTTTGCTCTAAAACAGAGGCTACAGAAACCAAGTCAAGTGTTTCTATATCAGGAACTTGAACGTGATTACCGTGCTGGGTGTAAAGATTTAAACCCCCAAAACAAAGGCCTAAGAAAAGCACAACAAAGAGACTTGCCTTAAAGAGGGTTTTTAAAAAAACTTTGCTTAATAAGAAGCGTAAAAAAATCATTTTGTTTTAGTTCTGGCGTAAAGATAATAAATCCCACTTGTTTTGAACGCTGGAAAACAATTACCTTTACGTAAGTATGTTATTAAGTTCTTATTTTTGAATTTTATAAAAAACAAACAAATGAATACAGTTGTTGGCATCGCATGGGGAGGGTTTACCTCAGAACACGATATCTCAAAAAAAAGTGGGAGTACGGTTTTTAATGCATTAAAAAGTAGTCCTCATCAGGTTTATAAAATTCATATTTCAAAAAATGATTGGTATGTAACCGATGATCTAGAAAATAAATACGCGTTAAATAAAGCGGATTTTTCTTTTATAAAAGAAAACCAAAAGCTAACCTTTGAAGTCATCATCAATATGATTCATGGGGCACCTGGAGAAAATGGACAGCTTGCTGCCCTACTCGAGCTTTTACAAATTCCACAAAGCAGTTGTTCTAGTTATACCGCAGCATTAACTTATAACAAAAGAGATTGTTTGGCAGTTCTGCGTTCTCTTAACATCCCTACAGCTCGGTTTTTTACCTTAGATCAAGGCGATGTTTACAGTCTTGAAGCAATTGAAACAGCAGTAGGCTTTCCCTGTTTTGTAAAAGCAAATAGAGCAGGAAGTAGTTTTGGAATTTATAAGGTATACAAAAAAGAAGATTTAAAATCAGCCATAGAAAAAGCATTCGAAGAAGACACACAAATTTTAATTGAAGCAGCGCTTGAAGGAAGAGAAGTAAGTGTTGGGGTTTTGAAATGGAAAAACGAAATTAAAGTTTTACCCATAACAGAAATAATCAGTGAAAATGACTTTTTTGATTACGAAGCAAAATACGAAGGGAAATCTCAAGAAATAACCCCAGCTCAAATCCCTGAGGCTTGGACCGAAGCAGTTACTGTTTTATCAAAAGAAATCTATCAAAAAATAGGTCTTGAAGGAGTTACTCGCAGCGAGTTTATTTTCGAAAATAACATTCCCCACTTACTAGAAATCAATTCCATTCCCGGAATGACCTTAGAAAGTATAGTACCACAGCAGCTCGAACGTGATGGTATTTCAATGCTTGATCTCCTTGAAGAGCTCATCGCAGAAGCTCTAAGAAAAAAAGAATATCTTTAGTCTAACAAAACAAAAGGAGTTAACCGATGAAAAAAGCAATTTTCCCTGGCTCATTCGACCCAATTACAAACGGCCATATTGACATCATTAAGCGTGCATTACCCCTATTCGATGAAATTGTGATTGCTATCGGAGTGAATTCAAACAAAAAATATATGTTTTCAATAGAGGAGCGCACAAAGTTTATTGAAAAAACTTTTGAGAATGAAAAGAAAATAAGTGTCAAAACGTATGAAGGTCTTACCGTAAATTTTTGTGAAAGAATTAATGCTTCCTTTATATTAAGGGGGCTCAGAAACCCTGCCGACTTTGAATTTGAAAAAGCCATTGCACACACCAATAGAAGTTTATCTGATATTGAAACTGTTTTCCTTTTAACCTCAACAGAAACCTCGTTTATTAGCAGCAGTATTGTTCGGGAAGTAATTCAAAATCATGGAAATTATTCACACTTAGTACCCGAAGCTGTTATAAGTTCTTAGAGTGATTGATAAACTTGCTTGATGTTTTCGTACGCATTTTGAAATTTTGACGGTATTTCATCCTCAAAAACCCATACCGCTTGTTCAATTCCTTCTTCAGTTTGGGGAATTAACTTTACTTGAGAAGCTGTTTTCATTTCAAACCAGTAAGTTTTTTTGAGTCTATACTTTTCGTTTCTAGAGAATATATGATAGGTTTCGATAAGTGGTCTTAGAATCTCTAACCCGTCTACCCCTGTCTCCTCTTCTACTTCTCGAATTGCAGCTTCACGAACCTGTTCGTGTCTTTCTATCTTTCCTTTAGGTAAATCCCATTTATTGTTGCGGTATATAAAAAGTAGGCGTTGATCTTGATGGCGAACTAAACCACCTGCGGCTTTTACGACAGGGAAAAATTTGAGAAAATGCTTCCAAAGTTTATCTTCAGATTTGTGATATAAATACAGACAATCTGTTTTTTTGGACTTTAGCGCCTTTAAAATGTTTTCTACAGATGAAAATTTAATATAAAAAACAGGAGCCTGTTCCGTTTGATTACGGAATTCAGTTGTTAAGAAAATTGGTTTTTTATTAAAAAATACTTTATACATTTGCGTATGATTTACAATGAAAAAATTGCTTTTGAAACAGCAGCTCATCTACTACAAATTAATGCAATAAAATTGGAACCAAAAAATCCATTTACTTGGGCTAGTGGTTGGAAGTCTCCAATATATTGCGACAACAGACTGGCGCTCTCTTTTCCAGAGGTTCGCACCTACTTAACTAACACTATTGCTCAGCAAGTTACAGTACTTTATGGTACTGATGTTACCATTGCTGGAGTTGCTACTGGAGCTATTGGCATTGGTGCCTTAGTTGCTCAGAAATTAAATTTACCTTTTGTTTATGTTCGTCCAGAACCAAAAAAACATGGAAGACAAAATCAAATTGAAGGTGTGGTTCAAGATGGACAAGCAGTAGTTGTCATCGAAGATCTAATCAGTACGGGTATGAGTAGTCTAAATGCAGTAACTGCAATTAAAGCTGCAGGAATTGAAGTTCTTGGAATGATTGCTTTGTTTTCTTATGGATTTGAAATTGCTGAAAATAATTTTAAAGATGCAGCAGTAGAGCTCTATACATTAAGTGATTATAATCATTTAATTAAGCATGCTACCGCAACGAAAACTATTAAAAAAGAACAACAAGAAACGTTGGTTAATTGGAGAAAAAGCCCCTCAACTTGGAAGCCTTAGTTTTTAAGCTGAATTGATTTTAGGTCAAACGCTACAAGTTTAAAATCTTCTAATTGAACTTTTAATAAGCCCTTGGGAGTAACGCCTCTAATAATTCCCGAAAACAGCTGACCATCAGCCTCAAAAGTACTGGCTATATCTAAGCGGTATAACGATTCCTCATAAAGTTTTAAAATGTATTCTTCAGGTTGATCCAAGAGTTTTAGTTTTTGATTTAAAAAAGTTAAGCATACATTCAAGACTTCATCAAGATCAAAATTTTTATTTGAAATTTGAAACATAGAAGCTGCATTAGGGAGCTTTTCAAAAGCTTCTTGATTAACATTGAGTCCAATTCCGATGATGCTGGCGTTAAGTGACGAACCTTTAAATATATTTTCTAGCAACAAACCACATATTTTTTTATTCCCTGACATAATGTCGTTAGGCCATTTTACATAGATTTTGGGAATTTTAAATGATTGCAACGCAGCTTGAATAGCCAGCGACACAAGACAGCTTATTAAGAATGGATTTTTAAGTGATATATCTCCAAACTCCCTGTATACACTTAGGGTTAGGTTTTTTCCAGGGGCTGAATTCCACACAGAATTGTGCTGTCCTCTACCCTTTAGTTGCGCATTTGCAAACAAAACATCTCCGTCGGAACAGTTGTTTGACAAATATCGCTCCCTCATTAAGGAATTTGTCGAGTCGGTGGCATCAATTTTGATTAATTTGAAATATGGCATGTTAATTAGCTAGTGTCTCCTTATAATATAATAAATTTGTACCAAATAAAAAAATTAATGACAAAAGCTTCCAATAGTGCAGATAATCTTATCGCACAAATCATTTTAGGTGTAGATGAAGTTAAAGGCCTAGAAGTAAAACTTCTTGATTTAAGAAATATCGAAAACACAGTTTGTGATTACTTTATTGTTTGTACCGGAACATCAAACACCCATGTTTCTGCAATATCAGGCTCAATTCAAAAAATTGTAAGTAAAGCAATCCACGAAAAACCGTTCCATACAGAAGGACTGGATAATGCAGAATGGGTATTAATGGATTATATAGATGTTGTAGTCCACGTGTTTCAAAGAGAAGTTAGAGAACATTATAATATTGAAGAGCTATGGGGAGATGCAGAAATCACCCTAATCGCGTAAAAAAAATAAAAAAATGGCTAAAGAAAACCCTGTTAAAAAACCTAAATTTAATTCCTATTGGATATACGGAATAGTAGTTGTAGGATTATTAACTTTTAGTATGTTTGGGGATGGTAGCTCTCAAACACTTAAAAAAACAAATATTTCTGAATTTGAACGTTTCCTAAATGACGGTGACGTTATGGAGGTTGTCGTTTACAACAAAAACCTTGCAAAGGTTTCACTTACAAAACAAGCCATAGAAAAACCTATACACGAAGCTACTAAGACTAAAAATCTATTTGGTCAAGTAAACATTAATGGCCCTCATTACCAATTTGAAGTTGGAAATTTAGAGCTATTTCAACGAAAGTTAGAAGAAGCTGAAGACAATAACATCGCTTTTAAATACGACTTTACAACTGTTGAAAATAGATGGATGGACGTGTTTCTTAGCTTTCTTCCTATTCTGCTTATTGTTGGTGTATGGATATTCTTGATGCGCCGTATGTCAGGCGGAGGTGGAGGTGGCGGTGGAAATCAGATTTTTAATATTGGGAAATCCAAAGCAAAGCTTTTTGACGAAAAAACAGATATCACAACTACATTTAAAGATGTAGCAGGACTTGAAGGAGCTAAAGAAGAGATTCAAGAAATTGTTGACTTCCTTAAAAATCCTGAAAAATATACTGTATTAGGAGGGAAAATTCCAAAAGGAGCCTTGCTCGTTGGACAACCAGGAACAGGTAAAACCCTACTTGCAAAAGCTGTAGCAGGTGAAGCTAAAGTTCCTTTCTTCTCTTTATCGGGATCTGATTTTGTGGAAATGTTTGTAGGTGTTGGAGCCTCTAGGGTTCGAGATCTTTTTAAGCAAGCCAAAGAAAAATCCCCTGCAATTATTTTTATTGATGAAATTGATGCCATCGGAAGAGCTCGTGGAAAAAGTAACATGACAGGTTCAAATGATGAGCGTGAGAATACACTGAATCAGCTCTTAACAGAAATGGATGGTTTTGGAACCAATACAAATGTAATTGTATTAGCGGCTACAAACCGAGCAGATGTATTGGATAAGGCTTTGATGCGAGCAGGTCGTTTTGACCGTCAAATTTATGTTGACCTTCCCGATGTTCGTGAGCGTAAACAAATTTTCGCAGTTCATATTGCACCTCTTAAGACAACTAAAACTCTAGATATAGATTTCTTATCAAAACAAACGCCTGGTTTTTCTGGAGCAGATATTGCTAATGTTTGTAATGAAGCCGCATTAATAGCTGCACGAAAAAACAAGAAGTCTGTTGGAAAGCAAGACTTTTTAGATGCGGTTGATCGTATTGTTGGAGGTTTAGAAAAGAAAAATAAAATCATCACTCCTGGAGAAAAAAGAACGATTGCCTTCCATGAAGCAGGACACGCAATGACCAGTTGGTTACTTGAACATGCTGCACCCTTAGTAAAGGTTACTATTGTGCCCAGAGGACAGTCCTTAGGAGCCGCTTGGTATCTGCCAGAGGAACGCATGATCGTAAGAACAGAACAAATGCTTGATGAAATGTGTGCTACTCTTGGTGGTCGTGCAGCTGAAAAAGTTATTTTTAACAAAATCTCAACAGGAGCATTAAGTGACTTAGAAAAAGTAACTCGCCAGGCAAAGGCAATGGTTACAGTATATGGACTAAATGAAGAATTAGGAAACATCACCTATTACGATTCTAGTGGTCAATCTGATTATAGTTTTTCTAAACCATACTCCGAAGACACTGCCCAAAAAATTGACAAAGAAATTTCTAAGTTAATTGAAGGACAATACGACCGAGCTATAAAGTTAGTTACCGATAATAAAGAAAAACTGACGACCTTAGCAGAACGTCTTCTAGAAAAAGAAGTGCTTTTCAAAGATGACCTTTTGAAAATTTTAGGAAAAAGACCCTTTGATAAGGAAGGTGAAAAAGAGGTCAAAAAACCGGTAACCAAATAAATTCGATTTCTTGTGGGAATATTCAGTAATCTTTTTGGATCAAATAAAAAGGAGCTCGGAAATGAGAAAAGTCCTTATTTAAAGTCAGAGAAGGATCCAAAAGAAATTGAATTTGCCCGAAACTTTACAGACAAAGGTGGTAAGTTCATTTTTAGTGAAAATGCAAATCAAACTTTAAATTATTTCAATCAAATTCTTGCCGAAAATGGTTGGGGCATAAATGATTTAAAAAGCGAATCGACTAGTTTGAATAGCTTTTTTAATATCACTAAGAAACCTATTCAGGATAATAAAAAATTAACAACACAGGTTCTTGGCTGTGAATATTTAATCGCAAACAAAGGTTCTTTACTAATATGCAGTCACCAAATCAAAAATCACAAACTCGATGAACTTCCCGAAAACCTAATCATATTGGCGAGTGCATCTCAATTTGTAAATGATGTAAGTGAGGCAATGTCCTTAATAAATACTCGGTATAAAGAAGATCTCCCGTCTAACATTACAACACTAAATGCATTTGATCCAAACAAAGAAGAAGACTTTCTTTCTTATGGGAGTAGCACAAAAAACTTATATTTAATCGTTCAAGAAGATTCTTAAATGAAAGAAATTCATATTCGTGCCCTATCTGGCTCACTTTACGCGGGTGTTATTGTTGGAGCTATTTTTCTGTCGCCACTAGCAATATCTATTGTAATTCTTGTTTTTTCTATTCTAGCTCTTTGGGAGTTTCAACGCCTCGTGCAATTTAAAAGTGTTCTTCCGATAACGATCCTACTTCTTCTTTCAGGTTATGGTTACTTTGGTTATACTACCAAATTCAATGATAGGATTATAGTTCACATTGCAATCGCAATCAATCTTTATTTGCTTGTTTTACTATTTGTGTCTAAAAAATTAAAATACAATTATCCTGTTAAGCTTTTTTTAAGCATTGGGTATGTTGCCTTTTCTTCCTATTTCATTTCTCGATCTGCGTTTGCGTTTGATGGGACTGAATATAACCCATGGCCGCTAGCCCTTCTCTATTTCTCTATTTGGATCAACAACAGCTTTGCTTATCTCATTGGAACTACTCTTGGAAAACATAAATTACTCCCATCCATATCCCCTAAAAAGTCATGGGAAGGTTTTTTTGGTGGAATGTTAGCTACCCTACTACTCAACTATTTTATCAAAGATCATGTCTCTGTTTTTAATAATGATTCACAATGGATTATATTTGCCTTTACAATTCCCATTCTAGCTACTCTTGGTGACTTTGTTCAATCCTACTTTAAAAGGATCGCTAAGGTTAAAGACAGCGGTAGCTTGATTCCAGGTCATGGAGGTTTTTATGATCGAATGGATAGTGTTATTTTTGTTGCCCCCTTTTATTATTTACTTTTAAAATTCGTTTAAGATGTTTCACAAAGAAGGTTTCTTTATTATAGTTTTTACATTTTTGTTTACCGCAGGAATAGCTCTTGGTGCAGAATATTTTGTTCCAATAGTTTGGTTAAAATTTGCACTACAAATTGTAAGTTTAGCCTTGCTTATTATAGTACTTCAGTTTTTTCGGAATCCTAAAAGGACTACTCCAATTAACACCGAACACATTATAGCTCCTGTTGATGGAAAAGTTGTTGTTATTGAAGAGGTATTCGAAAAAGAATATTTTAAAGACCAGCGTTTAATGGTTTCAATATTCATGTCTCCAATTAACGTTCATGTTACGCGGTATGCAATGAGTGGAAAAGTTTTGTTTAGCAAATACCATCCAGGAAAATATCTTGTTGCATGGCATCCAAAAGCATCTGAAGAAAACGAACGTTCCACTATAGTTCTTGAAAACAAAACTTTTGGTGGCATATTATACCGTCAAATTGCAGGAGCACTTGCACGTCGAATTGTCAATTATGCCCAGGAGGGTCAAGACGTTGTTCAAGGAACTGATGCTGGGTTTATTAAATTTGGCTCAAGAGTAGATTTGTACTTACCTATAGGTACCAAGATAAATGTTGAACTTGACCAAATGGTTAAAGGTGGTGTCGATGTAATTGGAATAAAATAAAGATTCTTAAAGCGCAGCTAAGCTTTTTTCAATCACTTCTATTTTCTCAAGAGCATCTGCTTCTTTCTTTCTTTCATTTGCCAAAACTTGATCTGGAGCGTTTGAAACAAAACGTTCATTAGAAAGTTTCTTTTGAACAGAAACCAAAAAACCTTTAGCATACTTAAGCTCTTCTTCTAATTTTAATCGTTCTTTTTCAACATCAATTTTTCCTTCCAAAGGAATGAAGAATTCTAAGTTATTTGCTCTAAAAGATCCTCCCGATTGGTCTGGTGCAGAATCTACATAATTAACACCGCTCAATTGCCCCATCTTTTGAATCAAAGACTCAAATGGAATTTCCTGGCTTGAACCAATTACTTGTAATGCTAGTGATTCTTTATAACCAAGTTCTTTTTCTTTTCTAAAATTTCTAATCCCTCCTATTATTGAAGTTGCTTCTTCGAAGCGTTCAATTAGTTTCTTATCAAACTCCTCAACCTGTGGCCAAGAACTAACAATTAAAGCTTCTTCTGGAGTACGTGTTTCCATATCCTGCCATAACTCTTCGGTTAAAAAAGGCATGAAAGGATGAAGTAACTTTAAGTTTTCTTGAAACAAATCACGAACTTCTCGGTAAGTTTGTCCGTCTATTGGATCGCCATACGCTGGCTTAATAGCCTCTAGCAACCAAGAACAAAAGTCATCCCAGATTAGCTTATAAGAAGTCATCATTGCATCTGATATTCGATATTTCTCGAAATGATCATTGATTAACGTCAAAGATTGTTGGAATTTCTGAGCATACCAATGAAGTGCTTCTTTGTTTACAAGAGAATGTTCACTAGTATCATCTACTTCCCAACCTTCGATAAGTCGGTAAGCATTCCAAATTTTATTTGAAAAATTCTTTCCTTGTTGACATAAACTCTCATCGAACAACAAATCGTTTCCAGCTGCAGAACTTAGCATAAGACCAACCCGAACTGCATCTGCACCAAAATCATGTATTAATTTTAATGCGTCGGGTGAGTTCCCTAATTGCTTCGACATTTTACGCCCCTGTTTATCACGAACTAATCCGGTTAGATATACTTTTGAAAATGGCTTTTCATTGCGAAATTCGTAGCCAGAAATAATCATACGTGCTACCCAGAAAAATAAAATATCCGGACCAGTTACAAGATCCTGAGTTGGGTAGTAGTAATTAATTTCTGCATTGTCTGGGTTACGAATACCATCGAATACCGATATTGGCCACAACCAAGAAGAAAACCAGGTATCTAGCACATCATTATCTTGACGAAGATCTGTTTCTTTTAAATCTGGATTTCCTGATTTGGTTCGCGCTAATTCCAATGCCTTTTCAGCAGAAGGAGCAACCACAAAATCTTCAGGTTTGTTACTGAAATAGTATGCAGGGATTTGTTGCCCCCACCATAACTGACGAGATATGTTCCAATCTCGGATATTTTCCATCCAATGTCGGTAAGTATTCTTAAACTTTGCAGGGACTAAAGCCACTTCTTCTGAATCAAGGACCGCATTAATTGCGGGCTCTGCTAATTTTTCCATCTTTAAGAACCATTGATCTGATAAACGAGGTTCAATTACAGCTTTGGTACGTTCAGATGTCCCTACCTTATGTGTATAGTCTTCTTTTTTAATCAAAACACCCAAGCCATCAAGCTCTTTAGCTGCAGCTTTTCGAACTACAAAACGGTCTTGGGATTCATAATGCAAACCGTGAGCGTTTAGTGTAGCATCTGCATTGAAGATGTCGATAACCTCTAAGTTATGTTTTTCACCTAAAGCTTTATCATTTATATCATGAGCAGGTGTTACTTTCAAGCAACCTGTCCCAAATTCAATCTCTACATAAGTGTCCTCAATTATTGGAATCCAACGGTTTGCAATTGGCACTTTTGCTTTTTTCCCTTTCAAATGCTCAAAACGAGGATCTTCTGGATGAATACAAATTGCAGTATCTCCAAAAATAGTTTCAGGTCTTGTGGTAGCAATTACTAGAGGTTCTTTAACTCCCTCTACCTCGTATGCTATATGATATAAAAACCCTGGTTTTTCTTCGAAAACAACTTCCTCGTCTGACAAGGTGGTTTGGGCTTCAGGATCCCAGTTGACCATTCTATAGCCCCTATAAATCAAGCCTTTATTAAATAAGTCAACAAATACCTGAATTACAGATTCTGACATATCTTCATCAAGAGTAAACTTGGTTCTATCCCAATCGCAAGAGGCTCCTAACTTTTGAAGTTGCGTTAAAATAAGCCCTCCATATTCTTCAGTCCAATCCCAAGCATGCTTCAAAAAATCTTCACGACTCAGATCGTTCTTATCAATTCCTTGTTCTTTAAGACGGGCTACTACTTTAGCTTCGGTTGCAATTGAAGCGTGATCGGTTCCTGGAACCCAACATGCATTATAACCTTGCATTCTAGCTCTACGAATTAGAATATCCTGCAAAGACACATTAAGCATGTGACCCATATGTAAAATTCCCGTTACATTAGGTGGAGGTATTACAATAGAATAGGCAGGACGTTCGTCTGGAGTAGAAGCAAAATATTTATTCCTAAGCCAATAGTCATACCACTTCTTTTCAACAGTTGAAGCTTCAAATTTTGAGGAAATTGACATAAATGGTCTAGTTTTTGTTATATGTAACAAAAGTAATTTTCTTAAAGGGATTACAAAAGGAAACTGTACACTTTTGTTCTGCTTTTATTTAGTGTAGATAAATTATGTATATTAGTAAGAACCTATTATGTCAAAGATGAAAAATATTATATTTGCATTCAGTTTATTTTTAGCCTTCAATTTTAGTGTGTTTTCCCAGACTACAGGCCCAAAAATAAAGTTTGAAAACCCTGTGGTTGATTATGGTCAAATTGCCAAAGGTAGTGATGGGATTCGAGTATTCACTTTCATTAATTCGGGAGATATGCCTCTGGAAATAACCAAAGTATATTCTTCCTGTGGTTGCACTATTCCAAAAAAGCCGGAAGCTCCGATTGCTCCTGGAGCAAAAGGTGAAATTCAAGTAAAATACGACACCAATCGTGTTGGACCTATTCGCAAAACAATTACAGTCAATTCTAATGCGAGGGATACTCCTGTTGTTTCATTAAAAATAAAAGGGACGGTACAGCCTTCTTTAAAGTAAAGATTTTAAAGTAAACTTATAATTGTGTTTTATCCCGTTTCTAAGAACTCCTAATTTGATTTTTGATCCTGGTTTTTTCTGAAATAGATACATGATTTCTTGCAAGCTTTGATTAAGGGTTTGCCTCGTTTAAAACGAACAGGGAATACACTACATTTGCGACAGCCGTCATTTTTATCTTCAGATCGTTCAATACGTATTCGCTCTGATGAATAATTCACGGTTATTTTGAAGTCTTTAAAAAGAGTGCCACCTTAAATACCATCAATTTGAGTACCCATTCGCTGACTAAACTTAAGATTTTCTTCTGCAAGAATTAGGAGTTCATGATTATAACTTTTTAAACGGTCAATTTCAAAAAGGTCTGCTTCTACCTGAAATGCTTTAATTGATGCTACATTCGAAAACCCTTTAAGATTGATGCTTTTTTTGTTTTTAAAATCAAAATTAGAAATTAGATCACTATTAAATAATATGGTGTTGTTTACGCCAGAATCTAAAATGAAGTTGAATTCTGTACCATTTATCTTGATCGGTACAACAATTAAATTATTTATAACTTCAAAAGAAAAGGTTCGTTTATGAAAACCATCTGGAAAATTAAATCGAGACTGTCCATATGCAAAATGCACATTAAAGAGGCTGCATAACAAGACAAAAAAAAGGGTGTATTGCTTCATTGGGATGGCAATTTAATTGGTTGTGATTTATATTTTTGATTTTTCGCAATAAAAAGACTCAAATAAAGCAAAAATCACATTAAAGTTTACAAAAAGCATTCCACATAATTTGAACCATATGTTTTTCATGATATTTGGGGATATTTAAATTAATCATGCCTGTTTTATCAGAAAAAGGGGAAAATTTACCTGCCTCTCCAATTAGAAAATTAGTTCAGTTTGCCGACCAAGCTAAAGCTAGAGGAACTTATGTTTACCATCTTAACATTGGGCAACCCGATATCGATGCTCCAAAGGAAGCTCTAGAAGTAATTCAAAACAGTAATTTAAAACTATTGCCCTACGGAGCTTCTGAAGGCTCTTTGAGTTTTAGAAAATCTTTGTGTACTTATTTTGCTAAAAATAAAATTGCCGTTGACCCACAAGATATAATTGTTACTACGGGGGCAAGTGAAGCTGTTGCCTTTACTTTTTATTGTATTGCTGACGTTGGTGATGAAATTATTATACCAGAACCTTTTTATGCAAACTACAATGGATTTGCAGCTGCTTCAAACATTAATGTGATACCCGTAATCTCACTATTTGAAAATCAATTTTGTCTTCCTCCTATTGAATCAATAGAAGCTAAAATTACTTCTAGAACCAAAGCCATTTTAATTTGTAATCCCAGCAATCCAACAGGGTATTTATACTCGAAAGAAGAAATAGAAAAACTTGGCGATCTAGCAATCAAGCATAATATCTTTTTAATTATTGATGAAGTGTATCGAGAATTTATTCATGACGATGAAACGGAACATTATTCTGTTTTAGAATCAAGAAAATTAGCGGATCATGCCATAATGATTGACTCTGTCTCAAAGCGATACAGCCTGTGTGGTGCACGTGTTGGGTGTTTAGTGTCAAAAAACAAAGCACTGATTGCAAATGCATTGAAATTTGCACATTTAAGATTATCCCCTGCCACCTATGCGCTTTTAGCAAGCGAAGCAGCAATAAATTCAGATTCATCCTATTTATTAGCAGTAAAAAAAGAATACACTGCGCGTAAAAAGACCTTAATTTCTTCCCTTGAAAAAATTGATGGGGTTCGGGTTTCAAATCCCAAAGGAGCATTTTATTGTATTGTAGAGTTGCCCGTCGATGATGCTGAGTTATTTTCTAAATGGATGCTAACCAATTTTACTGATAACAATGAAACGGTTATGTTTGCTCCAGCTGCAGGCTTTTACTCTTCTCCAGGTTATGGTAAAAAGCAAATTCGAATTGGGTTTGTTCTCAATGAACAAAAACTTTTAAGAGCAACCGAAATTTTAGAAAAAGCATTAAAGACTTATTCCAATTGATTTGAGTTTTCTATCTTGTACCTACCTAAAATAGGAGTTGAAAAACATTGAACAACATAAATCTTTAAAAGCCTATAACACCTTTGGTGTGGAGTGCTTTTGTGAAAATTTCATTAGTGTAACTAATGAAATTGAGCTTCGTGATGCTTTATTAAATTCTGATTTTAAAGAAAAATTTATCTTAGGTGGTGGAAGTAATTTACTTTTTACCAAAAACCTAAGTGGTTTATGCATTCAAATAAACCTCAAGGGGATTTCCATTGTCCATGAAAATGAAAAAGAGGTTGTTGTAGAAGCACAGGCTGGAGAAAATTGGCATGAATTTGTGCTCTGGACTCTAGATCAAGGTTTTGGGGGCTTAGAGAACTTGGCTTTAATCCCAGGGAATATCGGAACTGCACCAATTCAAAACATTGGAGCCTATGGCGTGGAACTCAAAGATAGTTTTGTGAGTTGTAAAACTTTAGACCATAAAACTGGATCTGAGCATATATTTTCTCTTGACCAAGTTGGATTTGGATATCGAACATCCATATTCAAAACGACATTAAAAGGGAAACATGTTATAACATCTGTTCAATTCAAACTGACTAAAAAAGAGCATCTGCTAAAAACAGATTATGGCTCTCTTCAAGATGAATTAAAAGAACAGAACCCAAAAAGCATTGCTGAAGCAGTGATTGCTATTCGCAAACGCAAACTTCCCGATCCAGCAGAAATTGGAAACAGCGGTAGTTTCTTTAAAAACCCTATCGTAACAGAGTTAGATTTTCAAAAGCTAATTAAAATTCATTCTGAAATGCCTCATTATCGGATTAGTATTTCGGAAGTTAAAATTCCAGCAGGATGGATTATAGACAAGCTTGGATATAAGGGATACAAAAAAGGTGATGCAGGAGTGCATAAAAATCAAGCATTGGTTTTGGTAAATCATGGAAATGCTTCTGGAAGTGAAATACTAAGCTTGGCAAAAGAAATACAGGAAAAAGTATTTGAGCGCTTTAATATTCATCTGGAAACTGAAGTTAATATCTATTAACTACTCTTTATTTTTAGAATCTAACTGAAGAGTAACAGGTCCATCATTACAGAGTGAAACCTGCATGTCTGCTCCGAAAACACCTGTTTCTATTTTATTTCCTAAAACTTTTTCAACCTCAACAATAAAGCTTTCATAAAGAGGAATAGCGTGATCGTGTTTAGCAGCCCGAATGTATGAAGGTCTGTTTCCCTTTTTTGTTGCTGCCATTAAGGTAAATTGGCTAATTAGCAAAAGCTCTCCTTTTACATCAATAAGGGAGTCATTCATAATGTCTTTTGAGTCAGAAAATATTCTAAGTTGAGTGACTTTTTTCACAGTCCATAAAACATCCTCTAGAGTATCTGCCATTTCAATACCCAACAAAACAACTAAACCGTTATTTATGGCTCCAACTGTTTCTTGGTTAACCTCTACTTTTGCGTTTTTGACCCGTTGAATAATTACTCGCATATTACTTTATTAATTTCTATAAGGGGTATCATCTTCTAAAAGCTGGACATAGCTTTTGTAACGAGAAGGTGGAATTGATTCGTCATCGACCCCATCTTTAACTGCACATCTAGGTTCATCGAGGTGGAGGCAATTATTAAATTTACATTCCTGCTTAACTTTTAAGAATTCAGGGAAATAATTCCCCAGTTCTTCTGATGCTATATCAACCACTCCAAAACCTTTAATCCCAGGCGTGTCAATAATTCGAGCGTTTCCTTCCAAATCAAACATTTCTGCATAGGTAGTTGTGTGCTGACCTTGCTGATGCTGTTCTGAGATAACTTTGGTTTTTAGATTTAAGCCTGGAGAAATTGCATTAAGTAAGGTAGATTTTCCAACACCACTATGTCCTGTGAACATTGAGGACTTATTTTGCATCAAGTCGGTAATCAGCCTTACATCCTTTTTATTGAAACATGAAATCTGATAACAGGCATACCCTATAGATTCATAAACACTTTGCATCCAACTTACTTCTACTTTTTCTTCATCAGAATAAGTGTCCATTTTATTGAATAATAAAACTGCCGGAATTTGATAAGCTTCGGTGGTAATTAAAAAACGATCAATAAAAGCAAAAGATGTCGGCGGATTATTGAGTGTAATTAATAAAAAAGCCTGATCAATATTAGAAGCTATAATGTGAGTTTGTTTGGATAAATTCACGGACTTCCTTACGAGGTAATTTTCTCTAGGTCCAATTTCTGTAATGATTCCAAGAATCTCAGAGCCTTCTTCGACAAGATCAAACTCTACCTGATCACCTACTGCTATTGGATTAGTACTCTTGATTCCTTGGATCCTAAATTTCCCTTTGATACGACAAGAATAAAAAATACCCTGACTGTCTTTTACAAGATACCAACTCCCTGTAGACCGATAAACAATTCCTTTATTCAAATAAAACGTTTTAGAAAGTTTAAAGATAGGTTAGAATTCTTAATGGGGCAATTTCATTGACATATTTGCTATCTTTGTATAAAAATATTTCATGTCTCAAAAAGTAATTTTGATGATTTTAGACGGTTGGGGAAAATCTCCTGATCCATCTGTCTCTGCAGTTGATCAAGCTAAAACACCTTTTATTGATAGTTTATATGAGAACTACGCTCACAATAGTCTTAGAACCGATGGTTTACATGTTGGTCTTCCTGAAGGACAAATGGGGAATAGCGAAGTAGGGCATGTGAATTTAGGCGCTGGAAGGATTGTATATCAAGATTTAGCTAAAATAAATTTAGCCGTTGAAAATGATACTTTGAAAGATGAAGTTGTTTTAAAAGAAGCCATTGCATACGCTAAGAGTAAGGGTAAAAAGATACACTTAATGGGATTAGTTTCTGATGGTGGAGTTCATTCCCACGTAAATCATGTTAAAGCTTTACTTCAGGTTTTATCGGATGAGGAAATGAGTGAAGTATACCTTCATGCCTTTACTGACGGTCGTGATGTAGATCCTAAATCCGGAAAAAAATTCATTGAAGATATTGAAGCTAGCATGGCTAAAACTACTGGAAAAATAGCTTCGATTATAGGACGATATTTTGCTATGGATAGAGATCAACGTTGGGAGCGAGTTCAAAAAGCTTATGATGTTATTGTTCGAGGAACTGGAACTGCAGTTGATAATTTTGGAGCCGCCCTACAAAAATCGTATGATAACGGAATTACCGACGAATTTATTGAGCCTTTGATCGCTAAAGACCAAGAAGGGAATGCCTTGGCAACACTCGAAGATAATGATGTTGTTATATTTTTTAACTTCAGAACGGATAGAGGTCGTGAGTTAACGCAAGCTTTATCTCAAAAAGTATTTGAAAATCAAGGAATGACTCCTCTAGATTTACACTACGTAACTTTAACTAACTACGACAGCTCATACAATAATGTCAAGGTAGTTTTTGACAAAAAAAACCTTGCTGGCACCCTTGGAGAGACACTCTCAAATGCTGGTAAAATTCAAATTAGAATTGCAGAAACCGAAAAATACCCTCATGTTACTTTCTTTTTTAATGGTGGAAGAGAAGAACCTTTTAAAGGAGAAGAACGAATTTTATGTCCATCACCTAAAGTAGCAACTTACGATTTACAGCCCGAAATGAGCGCGTTTGAAATCCGAGATGCCATTATCCCAGAAATACAAAAAGAAACAGCTGACTTCATTTGTCTAAACTTCGCTAATCCTGATATGGTTGGACATACAGGTAATTTAGCAGCAGCTATTAAGGCTTGTGAAACTGTTGATACTTGTGCACAAGCAGTAATTGAAGCTGCATTAACTCAAGATTACGCTACGATAGTGATTGCAGATCATGGAAATTGTGAAACAATGATTAACCCTGATGGAAGTCCTAATACTGCACACACAACAAACCCTGTGCCCATTATATTAGTTGATAATCACAAAAAAAGTATTGCCTCTGGAGTTCTAGGTGATTTAGCACCAACCATTCTTGACCTCATGGGTATTGAAAAACCTGAGGCTATGACTCAAAAATCTTTAATCTTATGAAAAATCTCTTGATTCTATTTGTTTCGGTTTTATTTATTAGCTGTGGGGATTCCCCTTCCCAAAAAAAAGAGACTATAATCACAATACCCGATAGTCTTAAAAGCACTACAATAGAAGGAGAGGAAATTCTGATGGGTAAAATTACTTTAGCACAATTGGATCTGTTTTCGCCATGGTATGCTAAGGAATATGAATTTTATAAAATAAACGCTTCTCATACAGAAGAAATAAAACCTCTTTTAAAAGACATCTCGTTTATTTTGTTAATGGGAACTTGGTGCGAAGACAGTCAACGAGAAGTTGGTGGAATGTTAAAAATATTAGAAGCGGCTGGTTATCCAATAAATTCAATTGAAATTATTGCTGTTTCTGAAGACAAAGACACTCCAAATGGACTAGAAAAACCATTCGATTTATATAATGTGCCTACATTAATCTTTAAGAAAGATGGCAAAGAAATGAATCGAATTGTAGAATTTCCTATTCAAACCCTAGAACAAGATATGCTTGAAATACTTAAAGGTAATTCCTACAAAAACGCGTATGCAGAATGAGTAGTATCGTATTAAAAAACGTGGAAGAAATAGAGTTGATGCGCGAAAGCGCTTTGATTGTTTCCAAAACATTGGGAATGCTTGCTGGTGAAATAAAACCAGGAATTAGCACCTTAGCCTTAGATGCACTTGCAGAAACTTTCATTCGTGATCATGGAGCAGTCCCTGGATTTCTGGGTTTGTACGATTTCCCTAACACCCTTTGCATGAGCCCAAACGCACAAGTGGTTCATGGAATTCCTAATAAAAACCCTTTAGTTGAAGGGGATATTATATCAATAGATTGTGGATCTCTTAAGAACGGTTTTTATGGTGATCATGCCTATACTTTTGCAGTTGGTGAGATTGATCCCAAAACTGAAAAATTATTACAAGTAACCAAAGAGTCTTTATACAAAGGAATTGCAGAATTTAAAGCAGGAAACCGAATTGGTGACCTGGCATTTGCAATACAAAACCATGCAGAAAACGAAGGCTATGGAGTAGTTCGTGAGCTAGTGGGACATGGGCTTGGAACTATAATGCATGAAGGCCCTGAAGTTCCAAACTATGGCAGAAGGGGTCGTGGCAAGAAATTTCAAGATGGAATGGTATTAGCAATAGAACCTATGATTAACAGAGGAACACATCGCATCAAACAACTAAAAGATGGATGGACAATTTTAACTGCAGACGGATTACCAAGTGCTCATTTTGAACATGACGTAGCTTTGATTGATGGAAAACCAGAATTACTTTCTACTTTTCAATACATCTATGAAGCACTCGGAATTACAAGCTATGAAGAAACTCCTTTTCGTAAAGATGCTTTGAAATTATGAAAACCTTACTCAACCTTGTTCCCAGACCTTGGTTGATACAACTGAGCATATGGTTTAGACCGCTAATCAAACTTTACTTTAAAGGAAATCGATTTATTGATCCTATTGATGGCAGCTCATACCGAAAATTCTTATCCTATGGATATAAAAAACTTCGTAAAAATGCACTTTGCCCCGGAACACTTTCACTTGAAAGACATCGCCTTTTGTGGTTGTATTTAGACCGGGAAACTTCATTTCTAGAAAATGAAATTAAAGTTTTGCATGTTGCTCCTGAACAAGTTTTCTATAGAAAATTCAAACACTTTAGTCATTGGAACTACACAACTACAGACCTTTACTCACCCCTAGCGGACGTTAAAGCCGATTTGTGCGCATTACCGTTTGAAGATAACACTTATGACCTTGTGCTTTGTAATCATGTGCTAGAACATGTCCCTAACGATAAAAAAGCAATGGGAGAAATTCACAGGGTTCTTAAACTAGGCGGAACTGCTATACTTCAAGTACCATTAGATGAAAACCGACTAGAAACCTTTGAGGATGATTCCATAACTGATCCCGAAGAACGAACTGAGATTTTTGGACAATATGATCATGTTCGAGTCTATGGTCAGGATTACTATAACAGATTGAAGGAGGTTGGCTTTGACACTACTCCCATAGATTTGGGAAGTAAAATATCTGAAAAGGAATTTATACAGTTTGCTTTACCAAAAGAGCGAATTCCAATTGCAGTAAAAAGATAATTTACTTTTTCCAGCCGTCAGAAAAATATTCTTGAATGGAATCGTTGGATGCAGTAATCCAATAAGCCTCGACATCAGTGAGCTTTTTTATTAACTCCATACTCGTTTCTAATGGGAGAACCATAAGTGCTGTTGCATAAGCATCTGCAGTCATACAATCTGCAGCACGAACAGAAGCACTCAAAACATTAGATTTGACAGGAATCCCGGTTAAAGGGTTAATTGAATGTACATATCGTTCACCAGTTTCAACATCAACTCTAAACTTTCTGTAATTACCTGATGTTGCAATAGCTTCGTTATTTAAAGATAATCTTTGAATCATCTTTCTTTCGTTTTGTTGTTTAGGGTCGTCTATTGCTATACTCCATGGTAGATTTGTTTTTGGGCTATTTCCAAAAGCTACAATCTCTCCTCCTATTTCAACTAGGTAATTCGAGGAACCCAATTTCGAAAGGTATTCTGCTAAAACGTCAACTGCATAACCTTTTGCCAAAGCATTAAAGTCTAGATACGTTTCCAAATGTGATTTTTTAATAGTACTATCAACGGTTAGTTCAATTGTATGCCAGCCTGTTATTTTAGATAAATACGCTTTCTTTTCTTGGGTTAAAGTCTTTATAGGTTTTTTTGGGCCAAAACCATAGGCATTGACCCAAGCGCCAACAGTTGGATCAAAATAACCATCTGTAGCTTTCCAAACTTCTGTTGCTTTCTCATATACTTTTATAAAATGAGCATCAACCTGTAACAAAGAATCTCCACTATTTATTTTAGAAATATCTGAATTAGGAATATAGGTTGACATGGATTTGTTGATAACTGTAAATAAGGAATCAATACCGTTTTGAACTTCATCAAAAGACATCCCTATACCGGTATACTGAATAGCATATGAAGTCCCTAATGCATAACCAGCATGGGCTTGTGGTGGTTTTGTTTCTGTACATCCAAAAACAAACAATAAAATTAATGATAAAAAAGCTTTAGGCATCAGATTCTATTTTTTGAAGTCCTTGAAAATTAATCGCGTAAGGATCATTTGTTTTTAATGGCAAATCATAATCATCGGCATGAGCTAAACCGACTCCAGCATAATACGTTTTAGCTTCAAACTTATCTGCATGAGCACGAACAGTATCCATAAAGACCTCATCAAAATCCAAGGGGTTGTTTGGATAAGAGATTGCACGAACAATAACAAAGTGAAGTTTTTTATCTTTAAGACAAACAAATTGAGGGTCTTTTTGAAGCTCTGAATTTACCGTCATAAATTCAAACCCTTCTTCCTCCATTCTTTTTCCTACAATTTCCATTGCGAGGTTATGTAATCCTTGTTCTGCTATTAATTCCATTGAAATACTAAGTTATATAAAACCTTATTGAAAGCAAAAAAGGTGACTCTATATGAACCACCTTTTTTTATTTTACCCTCCGAAATCATCGAATCGAACATTTTCTGGTGGTATACCAAAGTCATCTGACATACGTTCTACTGCTTGATTCATTAATGGGGGTCCACAGAAATATACTTCAATATCTTCTGGCGAATCATGATTTAAAAGGTAGTTGTCAATCACGACTTGATGAACGAAGCCTTTGAATCCATCACCTTCACCGTCTAATCCATCTTTTACTTTCCAGTTATCTACCTCTAACGGTTCTGACAATGCAACATAAAACTTGAAATTAGAAAAGTCTCTTTCTAGAGCACGGAAATGATCTAGGTAAAAAAGTTCTCTTTTAGAACGTCCTCCGTACCAAAATGTAACTTTTCGTCCAGTTTTAAGGGTTCTAAATAGTTCATATAAATGTGAACGCATTGGAGCCATTCCAGCACCACCACCAACATATAGCATTTCTGATTCAGAAGGGTTGATGAAAAATTCTCCAAAGGGTCCAGAAATTGTAACCTTATCTCCCGGTTTTTTAGCAAATATATAAGAGGAAGCGATTCCAGGATTAACATCCATCCATCCATTCTTATCACGATCCCAAGGTGGCGTTGCAATACGAACGTTTAACATAACTTCTCTTCCTTCTGCTGGAAAAGATGCCATTGAATAGGCACGTTCTACAGATTCTGGATTTTTCATGGACAAGGGCCATAAATTAAAATTATCCCATTCCATTTTAAATTTATCTGGCTCCCCTGGGTGTTCTTCTGGGTGAGCTGAAATATCAATATCAGAATATTTGATTTCACATTCAGGTATTTCAATTTGTATATATCCTCCAGCTTTGTAGTTCATTTCCTCAGGAAGTTCAACTACAAATTCTTTAATAAAGGATGCAACATTCCAGTTACGTACAACAGTAGCTTCCCATTTTTTTATTCCAAAAACTTCTTCTGGAACTTGAATAACCATGTTTTCCTTAACTTTTACTTGACATCCCAAACGCCATCCGTCTGCAATTTCTTTTCTAGAAAAGTGGGGTTTTTCAGTAGGGAGAATTTCCCCACCACCTTCCATAATCTGACATTTACATTGAATACAAGTTCCTCCACCACCGCAAGCAGAAGGAAGAAATATTTTGTTGTTACCTAGGGTTGTAAGCAACGTGCTTCCCGATGAAACTTCAATATTGTTTTCCCCATTAATCATCAGAGCAACAGGCCCAGATGGCATCAATTTGGCTTTAGCACCTAACAACATTCCTACCAACAAAAAGATGATTAGTAAGAAAACAACAACACTCGCTAAAATAATAGTATAATCCATACAATGATCTTATAATTTAATACCCATAAAACTCATAAACCCAATTGCCATCAATCCAGTAATGATGAACGTAATACCCAAACCTCTAAGAGGGGCTGGAACATTTGAATAGGTGATTTTTTCTCTAATAGCGGCAATGGCTATAATGGCTAAAAACCAACCAATTCCAGAACCTAATCCATATACACCTGATTCAAGCACACCACCGAAATCTTTTTGCTGCATAAAAAGTGAACCTCCTAAAATTGCACAGTTAACTGCAATTAAGGGTAAAAATATTCCTAAAGCACCGTAAAGAGCTGGTGCAAATTTTTCGACAATCATCTCAACTAACTGAACCATCGAAGCAATAACAGCGATGAACATAATGAAACTTAAAAAACTTAAATCGATTGATGCATAATCACTACCTAACCAAGCTAATGCTCCTGGTTTGAGTAAATAGGTGTCTAACAAAAAGTTGATTGGAACCGTAATCGCAAGAACGAAAATAACGGCAAAGCCTAGACCAACTGCTGTTTTTACTGTTTTTGATACTGCTAAATAGGAACACATTCCTAAGAAGTAGGCGAAAATCATATTTTCAATGAAAATACTTTTTACAAATAAATTAATGTATGCTTCCATATCTTAGTTTTTTTCAATGAGTTTACGGTTTCTTGAACGTTGAATCCAAATAAAAATTCCAACGGTGATTAATGCCATTGGAGATAGGAGCATTAAACCATTGTTCTCATATCCCATTGCATATAGTGAGTCTGGAACAATTTGGTATCCTAATAACTTTCCTGATCCTAGTAATTCTCTAAAAAATGCAACTATAATAAGTATAACTCCATATCCAGCAGCATTTCCAATTCCATCAAGGAATGATTTCCAAGGAGTATTAGCTAAAGCAAAGGCTTCTAGTCTTCCCATTACAATACAGTTAGTAATTATCAAACCAATAAAAATTGAGAGTTGTTTATAAACATCATATGCAAAAGCTTTTAAAACTTGATCTACTAATACAACCATTGCAGCTACAACTACTAATTGTACAATAATTCTAATTCTATTTGGAATTAAGTTTCTAAGTAATGAAATGATAACATTCGATGCAGCCATAACCACGATAACCGAAAAGGTCATTACAAGAGCTGGTTCTAGTTGAACCGTTATAGCTAGAGCAGAACAAACTCCTAAAACCTGAACGGTGATTGGATTGTTATCGTCCATTGGATCGGACAAGAGCGCTCTATTTTTTTTTGAAAACAAAGCCTCTTTGTCTTTGTTGACAAAGAACAAACTTGGCTTTTGGTGCTGTGTGTTTTTTTGCTTCATAATCTTAATTTTGGTAAGCAATTGTTTGTACTTCTTCAGAAGGAATTTCTTCTTTAGAAATTTCTTCATTTACTTCTTCAACTGGTTTAACAGTTGTTAACTTAAAGTATGGTGTGTAATGTGCTAATCGTTCAGAGATCATATCCGTTACTCCATCTCCAGTAATCGTAGCTCCAGAGATAGCGTCAACTTCATGATCTGTTTTATCTGCACCGTTTGGATCATTGTTGGTTTTAGAAACTGCTATTCCTACAAGATTACCTTCATCATCTGTTATAGTCTCACCAACAAATCGATCTTGAAACCATTGTTGGGTGATTTCTGCACCTAAACCTGCTGTTTCTCCTTTATGGTCAAACACAGCACCTTTAATTGTTTTCATATCACTTTCAAGAGCAATATAACCCCAAATTGCGTCCCATAGACCTGAGCCACGTAACGGGACAATATAATAAGTTTGCGCTTTTACTTCTGCAACATATAAAGGAAAACGTTGTTGTTCGATCGGTTTTTTAACTTCTGTTCCCAATTGAATTTTAAATGCATTTACTTTATCATCTGCAACACCTTCAAGTGTAAGTGCTAATTGTTGCTTAACGTATTGGTTGTATAATACTTCTGCACCATCTCTGTCACTTTGAATTCCAATGGTAGAAAGTATGTTTTGCATTTGTTCTTTACGAACATTTTCATCTTGCTTCTCTTTCAAAGAAGTTGCAGTAAACGCCAAAGACGAGGCTACTACAAAAACCATTACGGCTGCAAAAAGAAAGGTATAAGAATTGCTGTCTCTATTCATGATTAAGCTGTTTTTAATTGAGCTGCTGCCCAACGTTTTTTACGTTTAGAAATGTTAGCTTCTACTACATAGTGATCGATTGTAGGGGCAAATACATTCATTAACAAAATTGCAAGCATAACTCCTTCTGGGTATGCAGGGTTAAATACTCGAATCAGAATACAAAAGAATCCAACTAAGATTCCGTAAATCCATTTTCCTTTATTGGTTTGAGCTGCAGATACTGGATCTGTAGCCATAAAAACAATTCCAAAGGCAAATCCACCTACCATCAAATGGTTTATCCATGAGAAACTCATTAAAGCGTTAGCTCCCCAGAGGTTAAACAAGAAGCCCATAATTGCTGCTCCTGCAATTCCTCCAAAAATAATACGCCAACTCCCTACACCTGTTATAATTAGGATTAGCGCCCCTACTCCAACCCATAGAGCGGAAGTTTCGGCAATTGATCCTGGAATAGAACCGTTAAACATTTCTAACATAGAATAAGTTACTTCGTTTCCTGCAGCAAGTGATCCTAGAATTGTTTCTCCAGAAATAGCATCTACATTAGAAGCTTCTGAAACCCATACTTTATTACCCGACATGTAAGTAGGATATGCGAAAAAGGCAAAAGCACGTGCTGTTAAAGCTGGATTCAAAATGTTCATTCCCGTTCCACCAAAAGCTTCTTTGGCAATCAAAACAGCAAAAGCTGTTGAAACTCCTACCATCCAAAGTGGAATATCTACGGGCATGATCATCGGTATTAGAAGACCCGTTACTAGGTATCCTTCATTAACTTCATGTCCTCTATATATAGCAAAAATAAATTCGATTGTAAGACCAACTACATAAGACACAATAATCATCGGTACAATTTTCCATGCACCGTGCATGAATGCATCCATAAAAGAGAAAGCTTGTTCGGTTTGAATAAAGTATTGATATCCTGTATTGTATATCCCATAAATCAAGGCCGGTAAAAGCGCAATTATTACAGTAACCATGGTTCGCTTTAAATCAACTGCGTCACGAATGTGAGCACCTTTGTGGGTGGTGTGATTTGGTACAAAAAGAAATGTATCAAATGCATTAACCGCTGGAGCAAATTTTTCCCACTTCTCACCTTTTGCAAAAGGTTTCTTTATTTGGTCAATTTTGTTTCTTAAAAAACTCATACGTTTTGTTTTTATCCTACTTCTTTAATCATTAACTCAATTCCTTTTTTGATGATGTCTTGCGCTTCAATTTTAGAAGTAGAAGCATAATCCACCAAACCAAAGTCTTCTGGAACAACTTCATAAATTCCGAGTGCTTCCATACGTTCGATATCCTCTACCAAACAAGCTTTGATTAACTGCATTGGAAATATATTCATTGGGAAAACTTTTTCCATTTCACCTGTTACAACTAATGCACGTTCTTCTCCGTTAAGATTTGTATTAACCTTAGCTTTCTTTGATCCAAGCAACCAAGAAAATGAAGTTCTAGAAATACTTGGCACATGATTGTCTACAAAAGGTAACCAACCAAACATACGGTAGTGATTTCCTTCGGGAATAACAGAAATTAAATTGTTATAAAAACCAACATAACCATCTTCTGAAGTTTTTGATCCACTTAAAACATCTCCATTAATTATTCGAACATCCTCTTTTAGATTTATTACTGAAGTTTCTAAATAAGGTTTTAAAGAGGCACCTATTGTAGCTTTGTAATATTGTGGTTTTTGAACTGAAGACCCAACGACAGCTAATGTTCGCTGTGCAGAAAATTCACCTTTAGAAAAAAGAATTCCAAGGTTAACCACATCTTCTGGATTTACTACCCATACTTTATCTCCATAGTTAATAGGGTCAATTTTGTGAATCTGTACACCAACATTTCCAGATGGATGTGCACCAGAAACACCAATTAATGTAGCTTCTTTAACCGTTTCAAAAAATCCTTTAAATGAATTATCAACGGTAAGATTTACATCTCCCATTGTAAGCTTATTCAAAACTTTAATTCCTCTTTGAAAATCATCCTTATTATTTTTCAACAAGAAATCATAATCTACATCTAGCGGAGAAGTAGCGTAAGTTGAAACAAAAATAGATTTAGGCGTATCTTCTGGCTGAGCTATGATGTTGTAAGGTCGTTGCTTTATAAAAGGCCAACTTCCACTTTTCAATATAATTTCCTTGACTGCATCAGCATCAAGTGATTCAAAATCAGAAATCTCATGAGACACAACTTCGTTCGATCCGTCGGAAGTAATAACAACCTGAAGAATTTTTCGTTTTGCACCTCTTACAATTGCAGTTACTTCTCCTGCAACTGGAGAAACAAAATGAATTCTAGGGTTCTGTTTTGAGAAAAACAAGGGAGATCCTTTCTTAACGGAGTCTCCTTCTTTTACAATCAACTTAGGTGTGATGTTGAAAAAATCATCTGGGTTTAGTGCAAATGTCTTAGAAACGGGTATATCTACCAGAATCTTATTTGCATCTCCCTCTAAGTTTAAATTTGATCCATTACGGATCTGAATGTCTTTGGACATGAAATGAATTATTAAATTCTAAAAATCATGCAAATTTACTAATTAAAACAGAGTAGTAAAAGTGGTTTCAAAAGGAATTTATTTTATTTATAATGATTCTAAACAACTTGTTTAACATAGGGTACTATTGAGAAGTAATAGAAATTAATTGGTTGAGAATTCGTACATTTGCGCCATGGAAGCCTTCAGGTCATTTTTCAGCCTTTTTTTAGCACTCATTATACTCTTTTCTGTGAACGCACAAGAGTTAAACGAAACTACTAACGTTTTATACCTTAAAAGTATTTCGTTCAAATCTGAAGATGAAAAACATCAATTTCCGATAATTAAAAAAGGAGGTTCTTTTACTTTAGAATTTGATGATCTTTTGGCGTCAGAAAATGATTATTATTATCGAATTTCATATTTCAATCACGACTGGACTTCTTCAAATTTATTTAAGAATGAATTTTTAGTAGGGTTTGATGATCAGCGAATTTCTAATTATCAAAGTTCTTTTGGGACCTTACAACGCTATACCCATTACGAATTAAGTTTACCTAACGAGAATACTCAATTTAAGGTTTCGGGAAATTACATGATTTCCATATACAACAGTGCCGATGAACTTATGTTTAGCAGGAAGTTTTTAATTCATGAAAATCTTGCGGCGATAGATGGTGGTGTTTTTAGAAGTAGAGAATTGGAAAGTTACGCCACAAATCAAACCGTTCAGTTTTCGATTAACCCTATAGGATTCAGCCTGAGAAACCCGAACAGCGATCTAAATGTTGTGATTCTGCAAAATGATCAATGGGATGAAATCAGAACCATATCTAAACCTCAATATGTTATTGGGAGTGAACTACATTATCGTTATGATTTACCCTTGCAATTTAGCGGAGGAAATGAGTTTTTATACTTTGACACAAAAGACAATAGGGTTGTTAACCCCAGTATAAGTCATGTTGCTCTAAACGACATATATCAGACCTATCTCTATACAGATCCTGAGCGAAAGAATTTCCCGTACACATTAAACCCAGATATTAATGGTGATTTTTTGATTAACGCAGTTCAAGGAGATGAACCAGACATTGAGGCAGATTACACACAGGTATATTTTAGTTTAGCAAAACAATACACCCTTCAGGATGAAGCAATATATCTTTATGGCAAGTTTAGCAATTATGAATTATCTGATCAATACAGACTAACCTACAACCCAAGTTATGAGGTTTACGAAACTACTTTATTATTAAAACAAGGGTTTTATAATTACAAATATGTTTGGAGCACCAAACGTGGTTTTGACAAAAACAACATAAGCGGTTCTCATGCTGCAACCGAAAACCAATACCTGATCCTGGTTTATACTAGAATCATCGGGAGTCAACATGACGCTTTGATTGCAACAAGGACATTATCTTCTTTTGAAATAGAAAACTAATTTTTTTATTTTAAATCATTATATTGCAATTAAACGAACGCACTATATAATAATGATTCAACAAGTTACAAAGGGAATTCGAATTTCTGTAGAAACAAGATACGAGGGCAGTTTTCTAAAAAACAGCTTACCTAATCATGCATTTCGTTATTTAATTACAATAGAAAATCAAAGCAACGAGATCATCCAACTCGTAAAAAGACATTGGAAAATCATGGAAAGCACTAAGCCTACACAAATCGTTGAAGGCCCTGGAGTTGTTGGCAAAAAACCTATTATTAAAACGGGTCAAATGGTACAATATGAATCCGGCTGTATAATAAACTCCCAAAAGGGTGCAATGAAAGGATTTTATACCATGATAAATCATAGTACTGCTAAAGAATTTAATGTAGAAATACCTGTTTTTCAACTGGACACCCCTTTTTCTTTAAATTAATTTTCTATAAGGGTAAGTGTACAATTTTTTTTGTATCAAAGAACTCTTCTTCAAAAAATTCTGACAACTTAAAAACCTTAGCCTTAGGGAAATCTTGGAGCTCTTCTTTTAAATCACCTCCTTTTAAAAACAAAATGCCATTTGGTAAATTATGTTTGCTTTTTTTAGCAATGTTTTTTTTAACCCAAGGAACAAAAGTTTCCATTTTAGTTACGGCTCTGCTCACTACAAAATCAACAGGTCGCTTAAATTCTTGTGCTCGCTGGTGTCTAGCCTCTACATTTCTAAGGTCTAATGCTTGACTGATTTCTTGAACTACTTTAATTTTTTTGCCAATGCTATCGATTAGATAAAAGTCTACTTGTGGAAATAAAATTGCCAAAGGAATACCTGGAAAACCTCCACCAGTTCCAACATCGAGGATCTGACTTCCAGGAGCAAATTCTATTAATCGAGCAATACTCATAGAATGCAAAACATGTCTTTCATAAAGTTCTGCTATATCTTTGCGTGATATTACATTTATTTTTTCGTTCCACTCTCCGTAAAGTGACTCCAATTGCGTAAATTGCATCTTTTTACGAGAAGATAAATCGGGAAAATAATTTTCTACTATATTCAAATTATAAATTTTAGTAAAAATATAACTAGTTAAACAAATAACCCACAATTAATTCATTAAGTATGACTAACGAAAATGCTCCTCTAAAGTTTTCACGAAAAGATCCAAAAAAATTCTTTATTACCTTAAACCAAAGAGTAAACGACCATTTCAAAAAAATTAATGTTTCCAAAGCAGGAAATTGGAAGTTGTATTTTAAAACAGCTTTCATGCTTACCCTATTTATCGCTCCTTATTTTCTTATTCTATTTACAGACACTAATGTTTGGGTTAAGTTTATTTTTGCTATAATAATGGGTATTGGAATTGCGGGTGTTGGAATGAATGTAATGCACGATGGTAATCACGGATCTTTCTCAAAAATCCCATGGATTAATAAAGTCATGGGAGCAACCATATACTTATTAGCAGGTAATGTACACAACTGGAAAGTTCAACACAACATCCTTCATCATACCTACACCAATATTCACGGACATGACGAGGACCTAGAAGCCGGTCGAATTATCCGTTTCTCCAAACACAGTGATTGGTTGCCTATTCATAGATTTCAACATTTATACTCCGTTTTTCTTTATGGATTACTGACAATAAATTGGGCTATTACTACCGATTTTCAACAAACTCACAGATTCTTGAAACGCAAATTAACTTACAAGAATGCATTACAGCCACTTCGTCAGTGGTTTGTCTTGATTTTAACCAAGACTCTTTATATTACTATTTGGATTGTTATTCCAATGGTGTTTTTAGAGCTCGCTTGGTGGAAAATTTTGATTGGCTTTTTTGCTATGCATTATATTGCTGGAATTATTTTAAGTTTAGTCTTTCAATTAGCTCATATAATAGAAGATGCTCAAATGCCTTTACCTGACAAAGAAACAGGAACTATGAAAAACACATGGGCAATTCATCAATTACTTACGACGGTTAACTTTTCTACTAAAAATAGATTTGTAAATTGGTTCACTGGTGGTCTAAATCATCAAATTGAACATCATATTTTTCCACACATAAGTCATATACATTATACAGAAATAGCTAAAATTGTTAAAAAAACTGCAAAAGAGTTTAATTTACCTTATAACGAGTATAAAACTACGAGAGATGCATTATTTTCGCATTTTAGATTTTTAAAACAAATGGGAGTTCAACCCATTTAAACTTGTTATTTTATGGATGCATTATCGAAAAGAATAAACAGTCTGCCTGTATCTGCTACTCTAGCGATGGCAGCAAAAGCTCGGGAGCTAAAAAACAATGGTGTTGATGTAATTGGGCTAAGCCTAGGAGAACCTGATTTCAATACTCCAGAATACATCAAAGATGCGGCAATTCAAGCTGTAAAAGACAACTACAATTCCTATTCTCCAGTTGATGGATATGTTGATTTAAAAGAAGCTATTTGTACAAAATTTGAACGCGATAATAACCTTAAATACAAACCCTCGCAAATTGTTGTTTCGACTGGAGCTAAGCAGTCTATTGCTAATTTATGTATGGTTTTACTTAATCCAGGTGACGAAGTATTACTTCCTGCTCCTTATTGGGTAAGTTATTCTGCCATTACAACTTTGGCAGAAGCTGAGTCTATAATAATCCCATCTTCAATAGAAACAAACTTTAAGATTACGCCTGAACAATTAGAAGCTGCAATAACTCCAAACACTAAATTAATCATGTTCAACTCTCCGAATAATCCGAGTGGAACAATATATACTGAATCTGAATACCGCGCTTTAGGAAAGGTGTTAGAAAAGCATCCAGACATCTACATCATGTCTGACGAGATTTACGAGCACATAAATTATGGTACTCCGCATTTCAGTATAGCCCAAATTCCAGAGCTTTATGATCGGACCATTACAGTAAATGGTGTGGCTAAAGCATTTGCAATGACTGGATGGAGAATTGGATATATTGGAGCAGCAGAATGGATTGCTAAAGCTTGCAATAAAATGCAAGGTCAAATCACCAGTGGAGCAAATTGTATCGCCCAACGAGCAACCATTACAGCACTCCTAGAACCTGTTAGCAGGATTCAATATATGATTGATGAATTTAGCAACAGGAAAGACTTAATCATTAGCTTACTAGAAAAAATCGAAGGTTTTAAACTCAACAGACCCGATGGAGCATTTTATGTGTTTCCTGATGTTTCGTTTTACTTTGGCAAAATAATAGACGGCATAGAAATTAATAATGCAAGTGACTTTGCTTTGTTTTTATTAGAAAAAGCACACGTAGCTACTGTTACTGGTCAAGCTTTTGGAAACGATGATTGTATTCGAATTTCTTATGCAGCATCTGAAAAAAATATTAGAGAAGCCGTTTCAAGAATAACAAAAGTTCTTAGCTAATTACTCCTTATCTATTAAATAAAAAAACCGGCATATGCCGGTTTTTTTATTTGATCTAACTCGATTATTTATTTACAATTTCTTCCTGGTGGTTAATAGACTCTTGGTGAATTGCTTTGAATATCTTCAGGATAAACTCTTCTGAAAGATTGCGATCTTGACCTTCTAAAATCATTTTACCTAAAATCTCATTCCAACGTTTGTTTTGTAAAACAGCAACGTTTTTAGATTTTTTAAGAGAACCTATTTCTTCGGCTACTTTCATTCGCTTTCCTAAAGTATCTAATATGGTTTGATCTGCAATATCAATTTGTGCACGAAGTGTATTTAAAGAAATATTGTATGCTTCTTCTTGATTCGTTTCTTTTCTAATTTTGAGATCCTTCATAATTTGAACTAAAACCGTTGGGGTTACTTGTTGGGCTGCATCACTCCAGGCATTATCTGGATCCCAATGCGTCTCAACCATAAGCCCATCATAATTTAGATCCAATGCCATTTGACAGATATCAAAGATTAGATCTCTTCTTCCAGCAATGTGAGAAGGATCGCAGATCATAGGTAAATCTGGAAATCTATTTTGTGCCTCAACAGCAATTTGCCATTCTGGATTATTTCTGTATTTTGATTTTTCATAAGAAGAAAAGCCTCTATGAATTAAACCTAATTTCTTGATGTTGGCTGTGTACAAACGTTCTACACCTCCCAGCCATAAAGCTAAATCTGGATTTACAGGATTCTTAACTAAAACAATCTTATCCGTTCCTTCAAGAGCATCTGCAATTTCTTGCATAATAAAAGGACTTACAGTTGAGCGAGCTCCAATCCAAAGTATATCTACATCATGCTCGATTGCTAATTTAACATGAACTGCATTAGCAACTTCAGTTGCAGTAAGAAGTCCTGTTTCTTGTTTTGCTTTTTGAAGCCACTTTAGCCCAATTGCACCTACTCCTTCAAACATTCCTGGGCGCGTTCTTGGTTTCCAAATTCCGGCACGTAAAACCGTTACATCGGTATCTTTAAGTTCATGGGCAATTTTCAATACTTGTTCTTCTGTTTCTGCGCTACAAGGACCGCCAATTACAAGTGGGTGAGAAAGACCAAAGTCGTTAAGCCATTCTCTCATTTGAGGTTTGTTTTCCATTTTATTTGATTTATTTTTTGCTAATTCCGTTTAAAATTGATGTTAACTGATTTGTGTTTTTCATTTCCTGAAACAAAGCTTCATAGTCATCATTTGCTAGAAGACTTTTGAAGTTTTCTAAATTCTTAATATAGGCCTCAAGTGTTTCAATTACATTTTCTTTATTCTGTTCAAAGATTGGTGTCCACATAGCGGGAGAACTTTTGGCCAATCGAACAGTTGATTCAAATCCACTTCCCGCGAGGTCAAAGATATTATTCTCATTCTCTTCTTTCTCAAGAACAGTTTTTCCTAACATAAAAGAGCTAATGTGTGATAAATGAGAAACATATGCCATATGCTCGTCGTGTTCTTCTGCTTCCATAAAACGCAAGTACATTCCCATTTGACGAAAGGTTTGTTTTGCCCACAACAACAGGTCAGGGCGCGTTTTATTGGACTCACATAATATCTGTGGTTTACCCTGAAACAGGCCTTTGTGGGCAGCTTGAGGGCCCGAAAATTCAGTCCCTGCAATGGGGTGTGCCGCTAAAAACTGATCTCTCTTTGGGTGACTTGAGATGAGTTTACATAATTGTTCTTTTGTAGAGCCAACATCCCAAATCAGTGCATCGGCATGTATCTTGTCTAACAACTGAGGAAGGAGATGCATTGATTCTTTAACAGGAATACTCAAAATAACGCGGTCTGCTTCGGTTATAGATTCTAAAGATCCTATTCGATCTATAATCCCTAGACTAAGAGCATCGTCTAAATGAATTTTATTTGTATCTATTCCAATGATTTCTATATCATTCAATGTTTTTTTTAGATCTAAACCCATAGAACCTCCAATCAAACCAATTCCGATTACATAAATTTTCATGATTTAAGTCGATTAATTGCGGTTTGTATATCTTCTAATTTAACACATAAAGAGAAGCGGATATATCCTTCTCCTTGGCTTCCAAATATTGTTCCTGGAGTGATGAAAATATTATATTCTAAAAGTACGCTGTCTATGAATTCTTCTGATTTTATAGACTGGTTCTTTAACTTAGCCCACAAAAACATCCCTACACTTTTAGGATCAAATTCACTTCCCATAAGGGTTGCTAACTCAATCATGGCTTTCCTGCGTTCTGCATAAATTTTATTTAGCTCTTCAAACCAAATGTTTTCAAGTTTTAACGCTGCAATTGCACCTTTTTGAATTCCAAAAAACATTCCAGAATCCATATTACTTTTAACCTTTAATACCGCATTAATATATTTTGAATTTCCAGTTAGCATTCCTACGCGCCATCCCGATAAGTTATATGCCTTACTTAAAGAGTTAAGTTCTATAGCAACATCCATTGCTCCAGTTTGACTCATTAAACTTTGTGGATTTTTATTTAAAATAAAACTATATGGATTGTCATTGATTAATAAAACATCATTTTTCTTTGCCCATTCAATCAAGCGGATAAAGGTATCAACATCTACTTGAGCACCAGTTGGCATGTGTGGATAATTTAACCACATTAACTTCACATTTGTTGTGTCAACTTTTGATAAAGCTTCAAAATCAGGTTGCCAATTGTTTTCTTCTTTCAAATCATAGAATACAGCTTCTGCTTCAAGCAATTGAGTAACGGAACTGTAGGTAGGATATCCTGGGTTTGGAATTAATACTTGATCTCCTTTGTTCAGAAATGCCATAGAAATATGCATTATACCTTCTTTCGAGCCCATAAGAGGAAGCACTTCAGAATTAGCGTCTAGAGTCACATTATATTGTTTTTGATAAAAAAAAGCAATCGCCTCTCTTAACTCTGGAAGCCCTTGATAACTTTGATACATGTGCGCTTTTGGCTCGAGCAAACTATCCTTGATAGCCGCAATAACTGAAGGATCTGGAGGTAAGTCTGGACTTCCAATCCCCATATTAAGGATTGGTTTCCCTGCTTTAATCAAAGCCGATACTTCTCTAAGTTTTTTAGAAAAATAATATTCTTTTACGCTGTCAAGGCGCTTTGCTGTTCGAGTACTCATAGTTTGTTTTTTGGATATTCTCCAAGAATTTTAAATTCAGTTGCCATGATTTCTATTATAGATCGGGCTTTTTTATAATGCTCAATAGCGTCAAAGGTAACGTCAACAAAAAAGGCATATTTACCAGGTGTTTCAATTACAGGTAAGGATTGAATTTTGGTTAAGTTCAATTGACAATCACTCATAACGTTTAAAACCGCAGCAAGACTTCCTCTTTGATGGTCTAATACAAATTTTAGAGCCGCTTTATTTATGTTTTTCTCTTCAACCAAAGCTCCCTTTTTCTGAACGATTACAAAACGAGTTACATTGTTCTTAATGGTTTGAATTGATTCTGAAAACACTTCCAAATTAAAAATATTAGCAGCTTTTGTACTCGCCACTGCTCCAATTCCATGAAGTTGATCTTCTTCGATCTTACGGGCTATATCCGCAGTGTCTTCGGCTTCAACTAAACGTATATGTGAATGTTCTGAGAAAAAAGATTTACACTGCAACAAAGCCATGGGATGAGAATGCACTTCTTTTAGGTCTGCAATAGATTGACCTTGAAGTCCCATTAGGTTATGTTCTATATTTAAGTATGATTCTCCTATAATTTGCAGGTTGTGCTTGTCTAATAATGCATAATTTGGGATGATGGATCCGGCAATAGAATTTTCAATTGCCATAACCGCTTGGGTTGCTCTCCCTGAAACTAAAGCGTCTGCTAAGGCATCAAAAGTTAGGCATTCTGAAATCTGAATATCAGACGGAAAATAGTTCAATGCCACCTGATGGTGAAAAGATCCTTGAATTCCTTGAATAGCGATTATCGATTGCATTATTTGTTTTACTTTTTGTTCAAAAAAAAAGTCCCGATTAAATCAGGACTTGTATAGGTTATCAACTTAATAATATTACAATGCCCTGTTGTCTTCTAGATAAAAGAAGAAAAAGAAACGGTTGTAATATGAAGTTGTTATTGTCAATTTTGTTTTAATAGATTACAAATGTACACTCCAGATTGAGAAAAACAAATTTTTACCTATTTAATTTATCTAAGACGAACAAATCTGTATATTTAATATCGATATTGAATTTAAATCTCATAAAACACATTAAATGATTGAAGAAATCCTAAACATTGAAAATATTGACATATACTTTGTTATTGGAATAATATTATTTTTTGGGGTTTTAGAGAGTATTTCTGGTTTTTTAAAAAACTCAAATCGAAAAAAAGGAGATTGGATTCAAGAAATTATGAGTTTTTTTGTTTTAGGAAATCTAGTTAAGCCTCTTATTGTTTTTTTGATATTCAAAGCTGGAGATTTGTATTTTCCAGAGTATCGATCTAGTTTAGGTTCATATTCTTTTATCATATTATTTTCAAGCTACATACTTATAGACGACCTTCTTCAATATTGGTATCATCGCACAGCTCATGAAACTCCATTTCTATGGAAACTACACAGACCACATCACCAAGCTGAAGAAATGGGCTATTTTGTTTCCTATAGAAATGCATTACTTTATTACTTATTGATGCCTAACATTTGGTGGGTTGCACTGGTTCTGTTTTTGGGTGGTGCTAAGGCAGTAGCTCTAGGATTAATCCTGAAACAATTTGTTATTATAGGCTCTCACAGCCGATTGAAGTGGGATAAACCTTTTTATGAATATGCTGTGTTACGTCCAATAATTAAAGTAGTAGAGCGGATCATTATCACTCCAGCATTCCACCACTCACACCATGGAACTTCTCGTTTAGATTCTGCTAGTGAACCCAATGGAAATTTTGGTAATATGTTTAGTCTTTGGGATCAACTTTTTGGGACAGCTACGTTTCAAAACAGCTATCCAAAAGAATATGGTTTACAACAAAAAACAAACGATCCTTGGACTGCATCCTATTTTTATCCTTTTGTTAAATCACCTGACCCAAAAAGCGAATGGAATTCAGGATTTAAAAAAACGGATACTTCGTCTTTAGAAGCACTTTCTGTTTCTTTAACCAAAGGAGAAAATTATTTGTGGTGCGCGTGTGGCATGAGTACTAAACAGCCCTTTTGTGATGGTTCGCATCATGGATCTAAGTTTAAACCTCAAAAATTCACTGCTAAAAGAACGGGAGAAGTTAAATTCTGTAATTGCAAAAAAAGTAATCAAACTCCGTTTTGCGATGACACCCACCTTACCCTATGAAAAACACACCAAAGAAAGCCATAATTATCGGTGCAAGTTCAGGAATTGGAAAGGCACTAGCTCGAGGGCTAATTCAAAATAATTACCGTGTTGGTGTTACAGGTCGGAGGAAAGAACAACTTGTAGCACTTCAAATAGAACATCCAAAAGAAATTTACATCAAGGCATTCGACTGCAAGCAGGAAGATGCATTGGATCATATAGAAGCCTTAACCGACTCCCTAGGTGGTGTTGATCTATTCATTATAAGTGCAGGGGTTGGGCACATTAATCCTGATTTTGATTTTAATTTAGAAGACCAAACCAATCAGTTGAACGTAATTGCTTTTACACGTTTAGTGAATTGGAGCATGCATTATTTCAGAACAAAAGGGCATGGACATTTAGTGAATATTTCATCTGTAGCAAGTTTGAGGGGAGGTAGGCACGGCCCCGCATACGGTGCTTCCAAAGCATATCAATCGAACTACATTGAAGGGATGGCTCAAAAAGCAGCACACAGCAAACTGCCAATTTATACCACAGATGTGCGGCCTGGTTTTGTAAAAACAGCCATGGCTAAAGCGGATAAAATGTTTTGGGTGTCCAGTAAAGAAAAGGCAGCAAAGCAAATTTTCAGGAGTATTCAGAAGAAAAAACGAATTGTATACATCACGCGTCGCTGGATACTAATTGGTTGGATTCTAAAACGAATTCCTTGGTTTATATACAAACACATGTAAGCATTTTTTAATTTATCTTTATAAAAAAAAGCGAGTGGCATTAATTATTAATCAAGTCAAAAAAAAGTACGGAAAAATTGAAGCTCTTCAAGGGGTTTCAATGGCACTTAAAGCAGGTGAGGTAGTTGGTTTATTAGGTCCTAACGGGGCAGGAAAATCTACGCTCATGAAAATACTAACCGGATCCATAGAACAGTGGAATGGTACAATTACTTATAAAGATTTAGATTTAAGGGATTCCCTTAAAAGTATTCAACAAAATACAGGGTACCTACCCGAAAATAATCCTTTGTATGGCGAGTTATTTGTATTAGAATATCTGCACTTTACGGCTTCGCTTTACAAAATCAAAGATGCACCATTTACAAAAATCATAGACCAAGTTGGTCTTACAGAATATAGAAACCGAAAAATAGATACGCTCTCAAAAGGATATCAGCAGCGCGTGGGACTTGCAGCTGCATTGCTTCATAATCCAGAAATATTAATTTTAGATGAGCCAACAACTGGCTTGGACCCGAACCAAATGGTCGAAATTAGAAAGTTAATTCGAAATCTCGGCAAAGACAAAATTGTAATTCTTTCCAGTCACATCCTCTCAGAAGTAGAAAGTGTTTGTGACAGAGTTGTTATTATAAAAGAAGGGAAACTTGTCGCAGATAAAAATCTAGAAGATCTTAGAAAAGGACAGCAGCAAGTTATATTAGTAGAATTTGACTACCGTGTTGAAACAGAGGCTTTGTCTAAAATTGCTCATGTAACTAAAGTGGTCAATACCTTTGATTTTACTTATGAAATAAATTTTGACACAAAAGAAGACATGCGAACTCAAGTGTTTGATTTTGCACGCGAAAATGAACTTAAAATTTTGGGATTACAACTTAAAAACGAAAACTTAGAACAGTTGTTTACAGAAACAACAACCTAAAGAATGATAAAAACTCAACGCCTTTTTATTGCGCCTTTAACTGAATTTGATTGTAACGACGTTCATTACAAAAATAGTTTTCCTGAGGTTGCAGCATTCAACACCATTGGAATTCCTAAAAACCTTAAGGTTACAGAAGACTTTTTACAGCCTCTTTTTAAGCCTCAACAAGTTGAAAATGGTCAGCAATTGGGATGGAGTATTCGCTTGCTTAAAGACAATACTTTTATTGGCGAATTGGGGATGCGTGTTTCTACCCCTAAGTTCAACAAAGGTGAAATTCATTATAGTCTAATTCCAGAATTTTGGAATGCAGGGTTTGCCTCGGAAGCTGTACAGGCAATTCTTGAGTATGGTTTTAATACTTTAAACCTTCATAGAATAGAAGCTGGGGTTGCTACGCAAAACAAGAACTCCATTAAACTACTCGAAAAGGTTGGCATGACCCGTGAAGGAATGCATCGGAAAATATTGCCCATTCGTGGAGAATGGACTGACAACTTTAGTTATGCTATTTTAAAGGAAGATTAAATATTGTTTTTGATGTTTCTACTTATTTTGTAAGTCCCTAAACTACTTGCCTCATGAAAATATTAACATTTTTATTTCTTCTTTTCATACACTTTGGTTTTGCACAAAACCATTTCTCTGGAATCCTAATTGATAGTCACAAGGAGTTTATAGCTATGAAGAAAAAGAATTTTGGTTTTGGAATCGAGCCAAAACGTATCAGAAAAACACAATCGAAACTGCGAGTAGTTCGATTATTAAAAACCAATTTGCAACCCGCTTTACTTTAACCTTTAAATATTAAGAAATGAACTCAATCCATTCTATCCATTAAAAAACCGCCTCAGCTACCGCTTTAATATTATCCGATTTTCCCATTGAATAATAATGCAAAAAAGGAACACCAGCAGCTTTTAGTTCGTTACTCTGTTGTATACACCATTCTACTCCAACCTGACGAATTGCGGAATTATCCTTACACTTGATTACTGACTTGATTAATGCCTCCGGCAAATCAACGTGAAAACGATGCGGTATAGCGTTCAATTGTTTTAAAGTTGCAAGAGGTTTTAGACCTGGGATTATAGGCACATTAATTCCTGCTTCTTTACATTTAGCTACAAACTCAAAATATTTTTGGTTGTCAAAAAACATTTGTGTTACTATATAGTTTGCGCCGGCTTCAATTTTTTTCTTTAAAAAATGAATGTCACTTTCTAACGAAGGTGCTTCCATATGTTTTTCGGGATAGCCCGAAACTCCAATGCAAAAATCAGTCTTCGAGGTATTTAAAATCTCTTCATCTAAATAGTGCCCCTTATTTAATTCCTGAACCTGATTTACAAGTTCATTAGCAAATGCATGTCCATCTTTGTGGGGCTTAAAATAGGTTTCTGACTTAATTGCATCACCACGTAGTGCCACTACGTTATCGATACCTAAAAAATCGAGGTCAATCAAAAAATTTTCTGTGTCTTCTTTTGTGAATCCACCGCATAAGATGTGTGGAATAGCGTCAACATTATACTTATGTTGTAATGCAGCGCAAATACCAACAGTCCCCGGACGTTTTCTTATAACGTGCTTCTCTAGAAGTCCATTAGAAAGTTCCTTGTAAACGTATTCTTCTCTATGATAAGTAACATCAATAAAAGGAGGATTGAAATCCATTAAAGGATCTATGGATTCATATATTGATTGTATGTTCTGACCTTTTAAAGGAGGTAATATTTCGAAGGTAAACTGGGTTAAACCAGCCGCTTTTTTAATGTGGTCTGTTACTTTCATAAATAGTTATTTAATGTTGGGACGAAGCCACTTTTCTGCTTCTTTTAAATCTATATTTTTTCTTTTACTATAACTAGCAACTTGATCTTGAGTGATTTTACCAACGCCAAAATACTGTGCTTCTGGATGTGCAAAATAATAACCTGAAACTGAAGCTGCTGGCCACATTGCTAAGCTTTCGGTAAGCGTTACTCCTATGTTCTCTTCAACTTGTAGTAGGTCCCAAATAGTGTTTTTTTCTAAATGATCTGGGCATGCTGGATATCCCGGTGCCGGACGGATTCCTTTGTAAGCTTCCTTTATTAAGGCTTCGTTATCTAAAACTTCATCTGATGCATACCCCCAAGACTTTGTTCTAACTTCTTTGTGCAAAAATTCGGCAAAAGCTTCGGCGAATCGATCGGCTAATGCTTTTACCATAATGGCATTATAATCGTCGTTATCATCCTCATATGCTTTGGCTAGTTCTGGAGTTCCAAACCCTGTCGAAACACAAAAACTCCCGACATAATCTTTAACTCCACTATTTTTTGGAGCTATAAAGTCGGCTAAAGCAATGTTGTTTTTTCCTGCTCTTTTTTTGAGCTGTTGACGTAAAGTCAAAAACGTGACTTGTCCTTCAGATCTAGTTTCATTTTCATAAACTTCAATGTCATCGTCAGCAATTGAATTCGCTGGAAAAATTCCAAAAACTGCTTTAGCAGTTAGTGACTTATTTTCTAAAATTTCTGACAAAATAACCTGTGCGTCTGCAAATAATTCTGTGGCTTGTTCTCCAACCACAGCATCGTCTAAAATAGCTGGGTAATGCCCATGTAAATCCCATGAACGGAAAAATGGACTCCAATCTATAAAAGGAACTAATTCCTCTAAATTTTGATTTTCTATGACTTGAATTCCTAATTGATTAGGAACCTTGGGCTGATATGAATCCCAATCTAATTTTAATTTACGCTCTCGAGCTGTTTTTAAATCAATATGCTGTTTGGTTTCTTGACGATCAATAAATTTTGATCTAAAAAGATCATATTCATTTCGAATCGAATCTTTATAAACTTGTGAATTTTCTTTATTCAATAAGCTCCCTGCAACAGTTACAGCTCTAGAGGCATCATTTACATGAATTACTGTAGTAGTTAACACTGGCGCAATCTTGACCGCTGTGTGTGCCTTAGATGTTGTAGCGCCTCCTATCATCAAGGGGATTTTTAAGTCCCGACGTTTTATTTCTTGGGCGACATAAATCATTTCGTCTAACGATGGAGTGATTAAACCTGATAATCCAATAATGTCTACTTCTTGCTCTATGGCAGTGGCTATGATTTTCTCGAGAGGAACCATAACTCCTAGGTCAATTATTTCATAGTTATTACATGCCAAGACAACCCCAACAATGTTTTTTCCAATATCGTGCACATCTCCTTTTACAGTTGCCATCAATATTTTTCCTGCAGCTTCTTGTTTTCCATCTTTTTCAGCCTCAATGAAAGGTAATAAGTGAGCTACAGCTCTTTTCATAACCCGTGCAGATTTAACTACTTGAGGTAGAAACATTTTCCCTGAACCAAATAAATCACCAACGACATTCATTCCGATCATCAGGTTACCTTCAATAACTTCAATCGGTCTCGATGCTGATAATCGTGCTTCTTCAATATCCTCTAAAATGAACTCATCAATTCCTTTAACTAAAGCGTGTGTTATGCGCTCTTGAAGTGGAGTGGATCTCCATTCTTTTACTACAAGCTTTTTTTTGGTTGTGTTATCAATAATTTGTTCTGCAAAATCAAGTAGGCGTTCTGTAGCATCTTCCCTCCTATTGAGCAAAACATCTTCAACATGAATTAAAAGTTCAGAATCAATTTCGTCATAAATTTCTAACATGGTTGGATTTACAATTCCCATGTTCATTCCGTGCTGAATTGCATGATATAAAAATGCAGAATGCATTGCTTCCCGTACTTTGTTATTTCCTCTAAATGAAAAAGAAACATTACTAACTCCTCCACTAACATGGGCGTGGGGTAAATTTTCTCTTATCCAAGATGCTGTTTTAAAAAAATCTACAGCGTTGTTTTTATGTTCATCCATTCCTGTAGCTACAGGAAAAATATTAGGGTCAAAAATGATGTCTTGTGGAGGAAAACCTACCACCTTTACCAAAACATCATAGGAGCGCTTACATATTTCTATTCTTCGTTCAAGAGTGTCTGCTTGACCATCTTCATCAAAAGCCATTACTATAACTGCCGCACCATATCTTCTAATGGTATTGGCTTGTTCTATGAAATTTTCTTCCCCTTCTTTTAAACTAATTGAGTTTACAACAGATTTTCCTTGAACAACTTTTAGACCCGCTTCAATAATTTCCCATTTAGAACTATCGATCATTATAGGTATTCGCGAAATATCCGGTTCGGCAGCTAAAAGATTCAGGTAGGTTGTCATGGCTTCAGCTCCATCAATCATACCTTCATCCATGTTCACATCCAAAATTTGTGCACCACAATCTACCTGATCTCGAGCAACCTCAACGGCAGTGTTAAAATCTCCCTGCTCGATTAAACGTAAAAATTTGCGCGAACCGGTTACATTGGTCCGTTCTCCAATATTTATGAAATTCGTCTCTGGAGTAACCACAAGAGGTTCTAGTCCAGAAAGTTTGAGGTATTTAGTTCTGGTTTTCATATAGAAATTGGTTCTGTTTTTCTTGGTTTGTAATCACGGGTAACTGAGGCAATTTGAGCAATATGTTCTGGTGTGGAGCCACAACAACCTCCTATAATATTAATTAAATTTTCTTCTAAATATTTTTCAATTAAATCACGCATTTCTTCAGGAGTTTGATCATATGCTCCAAATGCATTTGGCAATCCTGCGTTAGGGTGAGCAGATGTAAGTAAATCTGTTTCTTTCGAAAGTCTTCTTAAGTAAGGAAGTAATTGATCCGCTCCAAGGGCGCAATTAAACCCGATACTTAAAAGAGGTATATGCGAAACCGAGATCACAAAAGCTTCAACTGTTTGACCGGAAAGGGTTCTTCCGCTGGCGTCGGTAATGGTTCCACTAACCATTACGGGGATTTTCCAATTATTTTTTTCTTTTAAAGCATCAATTGCAAATAACGCAGCCTTAGCATTTAGGGTGTCAAAGATTGTTTCAACCAATAGCACATCCGATCCTCCATCGACTAAACCTTGTATTTGCTCTGTATAAGCTTCGACTAAGTCATCAAAAGTAACCGCACGATATCCCGGGTCATTGACATCTGGAGACATGCTGGCTGTTCTGTTAGTAGGTCCAATAGAGCCCGCAACAAAACGTGGCTTATTAGGGTTTGCATTGGTAAACTCATCTGCTACTTCTCTTGCAAGTTTAGCCGACTCAAAATTTAATTCATAAACCAAGGGTTCCATTTGATAGTCTCCCATACCAATTGAAGTAGACGAAAAAGTATTCGTCTCTACAATATCCGCCCCCACTTCAAAATATGCTCGATGAACCGCCTTTATCGCCTCTGGCTGAGTAAGGGAAAGTAAGTCATTATTACCTTGAAGTGAACAAGGGTGATCCTTAAACCTTTCGGCTCTAAAATCCTCTTCAGTAAACTTATATGCTTGCAGCATAGTGCCCATTGCTCCATCTAGCACAAGAATCTTATCCTGTAAAGCTTTTTCTATTGCTGTCATTTATAGCTTAGCTAACGCCTGATTTAAATCGTTTTTAATGTCTTCAATATGTTCTAATCCTATCGACAAACGAACCATTCCATCAGTAATACCTACTTCCGAACGATCTGACTCAGACAACTTACTGTGTGTTGTTGAAGCTGGATGAGTAACTATTGATCTGGAATCTCCAAGGTTTGAAGAAAGTGATAACATTTCTAATGCATTTAGAAAATTTCTGCCTGCATCTATACCTCCTTTAATTTCAAAAGCTACAATACTCCCCCCTTGACTCATTTGTTTTTTTGCTAACTCAAATTGTGGATGTGACTTTAAGAAAGGATATTTGACCCAGTTAATCTTGGGGTGATTTTCTAAATATTCTGCAGTCTCCAAAGCTGTCTGACAATGTCGATCTACTCGAACTGGAAGGGTTTCCATACTTTTCGATAAAATCCATGCATTGAAAGGTGAAAGTGCTGACCCCGTGTTTCGTGCAAAAAGATATATTTCATGAATCAAATCTAAACTTCCAACAGTAACACCACCTAAAACTCTTCCTTGACCATCGATTAATTTAGTAGCGGAATGAATAACTAAGTCTGCACCAAATTTTATGGGTTGTTGTAAGTAAGGGGTTGCAAAACAATTATCAATAATTAATATTAAGTTATACTCTTTTGCTATATGACCCAAATATTGTAAATCCAATATATCTACACCCGGATTTGTAGGTGTTTCGGCATATAAAATTTTAGTGTTTGGTTTAATTAAATCTGCTATAGCTTCTGGCTCTTCAACCTTAAAATATGAAGTTTCTATATTCCATTTAGGTAAATATTTTGTGAATAAAGTATGGGTAGAACCAAACACAGATCGTGCTGAGACTATATGATCTCCTGCGTTGAGTAAAGCTGCAAAAGTTCCATATATGGCTCCCATACCCGTAGCAAAAGAAACACCATCTTCAGCACCTTCCATTTCAGTAACTTTTTGAACAAATTCCGAAGTATTGGGGTTTGTAAAGCGGCTGTAAATATTGCGTTGTTTTTCTTCTGCAAAAGAAGCACGCATGTCCTCAGCGTCTTCAAACACAAAACTAGATGTAAGGTGTAATGGAGTGGAATGTTCAAGATACTGAGAACGGTCCATTTGAGTCCTTACAGCTCTTGTCTCTAATTTATGGCTCATGCTTCTACTCCGTTTACAACGATTGTTTGATTAATAATTATGTTGGGATCAAGTGACTTTGATACAGAACAATACTTATCAAAAGAAAGCTGTGCTGCTCGTTTTGCTTTTTCAGGTGTAATGTCTTCCCCTTCTAGAAAGAGGGTAACATTGATGCCTTGAAATGGAGCTGGAACAGCACTTGCATCTCTAATTCCTTCTACTTCCATTCTTAAAGCAATGGGATTGATACGTTGTTTATTTAAAATAGATACCACATCAATACTACTGCAGCCAGCTACTCCCATAAGCAAAACTTCCATGGGACTTATTCCTTCAACCTTACCCTCTGATTTGGATTTATTATCCATCAATACCTTTAGGTTGTTTGAACTTGTAGCTTCGAAAAGATAGTCTTTGTTAACTCGATTTAATGAAATTTTCATGCTTTTGGTTTTAATTAAAAATCGGATGTAATAAGGGTACAACTTTTTCTGATTCCATCAAAAATGCATCATGACCATATTCTGAACTAATGATTTGATGATTAATTGTTACCCCAACTTTTTTGGCTCTTTGAACTGTTTCTTGATCTTCAGCTAGAGGAAAGAAAAGATCACTGTCAATAGAAAATATATGTATGGAGGCTTTTATCGTTTGAATCAATTCTTCAAAAGACTTCCCATTTCTTGTAATGTCAATAGAGCCTAGTAAATGGTTCATGGTTTTATAAGCTTGAACTTGAAAGCGCTCGGTTAACTTTTTCCCATGATGACTTAACCAAGACTCCACATTAAAACCTCCGAGGCTTTCATTTTTTGTGCGATTGAATCTGATTTTAAAAGACTGCGGCGTACGATAACATAGCATTGCATGCATTCTGGCAATTTCAAGAGGTCTAGGATTAGTCGACAAAATTTGCTTTTGTAAAAACGAATTCGCAATCATCCAATCAGTAGACTTCCAATCTCCTCCTACTGGAATCAGATTGGTTATGAAGTTTGGATATAAAGCTGCCATTTCCCAAGAAATTCCTGCACCTAAAGAGCCCCCAATGACCGTATGCAAATGCCTAATTCCCAATAGTTTTAGACCCTCGTAAAAAAAGCTTGCGATTGTTCCCGCATTCCAAGGCTCAAAATCATCAATTAAATTTCCATCAAATCCATTACCAGGAATATTAAATGAAATAATTGCAAATTTATGAGTGTCTATTGTTTTGCCTTCACCAATAAGTTTACTCCACCAACCAAATTCTCCCGTTACCCTAGAATCTCCGGTTAAAGGATGATTAACTAAAACTATAGGGGCCGTTAGATAGTCTTGCCCAAAAGATTGGAAACTAAGCTTAACTCCATTGGATAGGGTTAATTGATGTATACCGTTATGTAGGTGTGTTGCACTCATTTAATATATTAAAAAGCTTGTTTTAAATCATTTTTTAAATCTTCAACATCTTCTAAACCGACAGATAAACGAACTAAATCTTGAGTAACCCCAGTTGTTTTTTGTGCTTCTGGATTTAATTGTTGGTGCGTGGTACTCGCTGGATGAATGATTAAAGATTTAGTATCTCCGATGTTTGCTAGTAAAGAAAAGATGTTGGTTTTGTCTGCTACTTGCTTAGCAGCTTCAAAACCTCCTTTTAAACCGAAAGTAACGATTCCACTTTGACCAGTCGGAAGGTATTTTTTTGCTAAATTATTATATTTACTTGAAACTAAACCAGGATAGTTTACCCAAGCTACTTCTTCTTGCGCTTCCAACCATTGGGCAATTTCTAATGCATTTTTGGAATGTTGATTCATGCGAATAGAAAGTGTTTCTAATCCCTGAATAATTTGAAAACTATTAAACGGACTCAAAGCGCCACCAAAATCGCGTAATCCTTCTATACGAACTTTAGCTATATATGCAGCGGGACCCAAAGCTTCATGATAAACCAGACCATGATATCCCGGTGATGGTTCAGTAAATTCTGGAAACAAACCGTTTCCATAATCAAAAGTTCCAGCATCTATTACAACTCCTCCTAAAGAAGTTCCATTTCCGTTGATGTATTTTGTTAAAGAGTGAATTACAATATTAGCTCCATGTTCAATAGGGTTTAATAATGCTGGAGTTGCAACAGTATTATCTACAATAAAGGGCACTTTAGCTTTCTTTGAATAAGAAGCAATTTCTTTTAAATCCAAAACATCCAACTTAGGATTTCCTAAAGATTCAGCAAAAAATGCACGGGTATTGTCTTGTACTGCTTTTTCGAAATTTTCGGGGTCAGCAGGATCTACAAAAGTGGTTGTAATACCTAAACGAGGTAAAGTAACATTCAGTAAGTTATAAGTTCCTCCATAAAGACTACTAGAGGCAACTATATGATCTCCTGATTTCAATAAAACCATTAAAGCCGTAGAAATAGCCGCAGTTCCAGAAGCTGTAGAAACCGCCGCAATTCCTCCTTCAAGGGCAGCAAGTCTTTGTTCTAGAACATCATTTGTTGGATTATTTAATCGGGTATAAATGTAACCAGGTTCAGCTAAAGAAAATAAATCTGCAGCATGATCTGCATCTTTAAAAACATAGGCTGTAGATTGATAAATAGGAACTGCCCTAGTACCTTGAGTGTTGCTTGGGTTATGACCTGCATGTAGAGATTTTGTTGTAAAGTTGAGATTTTGCATTCTTAAGTTATATTAAATTGTTTTTTTATTTGGTTGATATGATCTAGTTTTTCCCACGTAAATAATTCAACTTCTTGAGTGATTTTACCGCTGTAAGGAGATTCGAAAGTTTTGATTATTTTTCTGGGTTGGCGCCCCATATGACCATAAGCTGCAGTTTCGGAGTATATTGGTGTACGAAGTTTTAAGCGTTGTTCAATTCCATAAGGAGTCAAATCAAAAAGAGACGTGATCTTTTCCGCAATTTGACCATCAGTTAAATTGATTTTAGATTTACCAAAAGTATTAACCGCAATAGAGGTGGGATGAGCAACACCAATAGCATAACTCAATTGAACTAAAAGCTCGTCCGATACGCCCGCAGCAACCAGGTTTTTGGCTATATGTCTCGAAGCATAAGCTGCACTTCGGTCAACTTTACTGGGATCTTTCCCGCTAAAAGCTCCACCACCATGCGCTCCTTTTCCTCCGTAAGTATCTACAATTATCTTTCTCCCTGTCAAACCAGTATCTCCATGAGGACCTCCAATAACAAATTTACCAGTAGGGTTAATGTGATAGGTTATCTTATCATCAAAAAGAAGTTGAATGCGCTCTGGTAATTGGGCTTTTACTCTTGGAATTAAAAAAGAAATTAAATCACCTTTAATCTTCGCTAGCATAGCATCATCATCCGTATCAAATTGATCGTGTTGTGTAGATATCACAATAGTATCTATTCGAATGGGGGTTCCATTATCATCATATTCTAAGGTAACTTGAGATTTCGCGTCGGGTCTCAAATATGTAATGTCTTTCAACTCTCTTCTAAGAGCTGCAAGTTCAATCAACAGTTTATGAGATAAATCAAGCGCTAGAGGCATAAAGTTATCGGTCTCGTTAGAAGCATAACCAAACATAATTCCCTGATCACCTGCTCCTTGACTTTTTTTGTCCTCTCGATCAACTCCCTGGTTTATATCCTGAGATTGTTCATGAATTAAGGAAATAACGCCACAAGAATCACCGCTGAACTGATATTCTCCTTTGGTGTATCCAATTTTATTAATGGTATCACGAGCAATTTTCTGGACATCTAGATAGGTTGTACTCTTAACTTCTCCTGCCAAAACAGCTTGACCTGTAGTTACTAGGGTTTCACAAGCCACTTTGCTTTCGGGGTCAAAAGCTAAAAAATTATCAACAAGTGCATCACTTATTTGATCTGCTACTTTGTCTGGATGACCTTCACTTACGGATTCTGATGTAAAAAAATAAGACATATATATTGCTTTCGGGAAGGATTTGAAGATTACTTCATTTTGAAAGCAACACTGGTTTAGCATTTTTTTTATGAGGTCTGCAATCAGTCAAATCCTTCCTCAGTTATGGGACAAAATTAAACTTAAAACTTTTAAAAAAAAATGTTTTAGGATTAATTTTTTTTTCAGCCTTTTGATAGTACATTTATCTTTCATAAATTACTGTTGATTTGCAATACAAATTCAATAATGTATTCATACAATTCGTTAGAAAATAATAATTATGCACATAGCTATAGCCGGAAATATTGGTGCTGGAAAAACAAGCCTTACAGATTTGCTCTCAAAACATTATAAATGGCAAGGTCATTTTGAGGAAGTTGTCGAAAATCCTTACTTAGATGATTTTTACCATCAGATGGAGCGTTGGTCATTTAACCTTCAAATTTATTTCCTAAACAGTCGCTTTGGTCAACTAATAGAGATTCAAAAAAGTGGAATAAATGTAATTCAAGATCGAAGTATTTATGAAGATGCACATATATTCGCACCAAACCTGCATGCAATGGGTCTTCTTTCTCAAAGAGACTACCAAAACTACAAGTCGCTATTTGAATTGATGGAAGGAATGGTAACAGGTCCAGATTTAATGATCTACCTGCGCTCAAGTATTCCTAATTTGGTAGATAACATCCACAAACGAGGTCGGGAGTTTGAAAACTCAATAAGCATCGATTACTTGAGTAGATTGAACGAACGCTATGAAGCATGGATTCATAATTACGACAAAGGCAAATTATTAATCCTAGATGTTGATGAACTTAATTTCGTTGACAACCCATCAGATATAGGAGCTATAATAGAAAAGATAGATTCGGAGATAAACGGATTATTCTAAAATAAAAAAACCGGCTTTATGCCGGTTTTTTTATTTTATATAGGTAATAAGAACGCTTAGTGATCTACGTGTAACTTTACACCTTTAATTTCAGCAATAGAAGCTTCGATTTCGGATTTGGTACCCTTAATTGTTTTAGTTTCTACTTTTACTTCTCCACCTTCAGTAGTCATTGTGGTTATGGTAGCTTCCATTTGATCCGCTTCTGTAGCTTCCACCTCAATACGAATTTCTTTACGTATTTCATCAACAGCAGTCGTGTGAACATCTTCATGTGGAACTAAGATTGGAGCAATTACTAAACTCACCAAACACGTAAGTTTAATTAATATATTCATAGAAGGGCCTGAAGTGTCTTTAAATGGATCTCCAACAGTATCACCAGTCACTGCAGCTTTATGTGCATCGGAACCTTTATATGTCATTTCTCCATTGATTTCAACACCTGCCTCAAATGATTTTTTTGCATTGTCCCAAGCACCACCTGCGTTGTTTTGAAAAATAGCCCACATTACACCACTCACACATACTCCAGCCATATAACCTCCTAAAGGTTCAGCACCGAAGACAAGTCCAATAATAATTGGAGTTATGATGGTTAGTAGACCTGGTAAGATCATTTCTCTTAAAGCTGCTTTTGTAGAAATATCTACACATTTAGCATATTCTGGAGTTCCAGTTCCTTCCATAATTCCAGGAATTTCTCTGAACTGTCTTCTAACCTCTTCTACCATTTCCATTGCAGCTTTTCCTACAGATTCCATTGCAAGAGCAGAGAATACAACCGGTATCATCCCACCCACAAATAGCATCGCTAAAACATCGGCCTTGAAAATATTAATTCCATCAATTCCTGTAAAAGTTACATAAGCAGCAAATAAGGCTAAAGCAGTTAAGGCTGCCGAAGCAATTGCAAATCCTTTACCTACAGCAGCTGTAGTATTTCCAACAGAATCTAATATATCGGTACGCTCTCTTACTTCTGGAGCTAATTCACTCATTTCAGCAACACCCCCTGCATTATCTGCGATAGGTCCAAAAGCGTCAATCGCTAACTGCATTGCGGTAGTAGCCATCATTGCAGACGCAGCAAGTGCTACTCCGTAAAATCCTGCTAATTCGTATGAACCATATATTGCAGCTGCAAATAAAATCACAGACAAGAAGGTAGATTTCATACCTACTGCAAGACCAGCGATAATATTTGTTGCAGCTCCGGTAGAACTGTTTTTAACGATATCCATTACTGGTTTTTTGCCCAAACTTGTATAGTATGCTGTAACAATAGAAATTAATGCTCCAACAGCAAGACCAATACAAGCTGCATAGAAAACATTCATTGAGGAAATTGATTTTTTAGCATCTTCTCCAAAAAACTCCATATCCATTGTTTCAGGTAACATCCATTGAATAAGAAAATAACTTGCAACAAGGGTAATCGCAATAGCAGCCCAGTTCCCAAGATCTAATGCTGATTGAACTTTAGATTCTTTAGCATCGTTTGATGAAATTCTTACGAAGAAAGTACCAACTATTGAGGCTAAAATACCAACACCTGCAATTACAACAGGAAGTAATATTGGTCCCATGTTATTGAAAGCATCTGTGAACTGACCGTCTATAGAGTTATCACGAATTAAGTAGTTTCCTAAAACCATTGCAGCAAGAACAGTAGCTACATAAGAACCAAATAAATCAGCTCCCATACCAGCAACATCTCCAACATTATCTCCTACATTATCTGCAATAGTTGCAGGATTTCGAGGATCATCCTCAGGAATTCCAGCTTCTACTTTTCCAACTAAATCAGCTCCAACATCTGCAGCTTTAGTATAAATACCTCCACCAACACGTGCAAATAAAGCAATCGATTCAGCACCTAAAGAAAAACCTGCTAATGTTTCAAGAACCATAGTCATGTTCTCGTAAAAAGAACCTTCTTGACCCATAAACTGTCCTAATAAGAACATGAATAATAATGTTAATCCAAGTACAGCAAGACCGGCAACACCTAGACCCATAACTGTTCCACCGCCAAAAGCAACTTGAAGTGCTTTAGGTAAACTCGTTTTAGCTGCTTCTGCAGTTCGAGCATTAGCATCGGTAGCAATACGCATTCCAATGTTTCCTGCCAAGGCAGAAAATATAGCACCAATAATAAAGGCAGGAACAATCATCCAGCTTGTAGTAGGAACCATTACTGAAATTCCAAAAAGAGCTGCAGAAGCGATTATCACAAATATAAGCAACAAGCGATACTCAGCATTAAGAAAAGCAAGCGCTCCTTCTTTGATTGCTTTAGATATCTCTTGCATTCTTTCGCTTCCAGGCGATTGCTTTTTTACCCAACTTGCTCGGATAAACATATAAACTATACCTACAACTGCAAGTACTAGCGGTATTAAAATGACATTTTGTTCCATAATAACTTTAAATTGATTGTAATTAGATCAATACTAATGATCCTTTATTTTTTGAAATACATGACTTTTTTGACTGCTGCAATAACGTCTTCGCTGTTTGGAAGCCATTCTTTAAATAGAACCGGAGAAAAAGGCGCCGGGGTATCTGCAGTATTTATTTTTTCGATTGGAGCGTCTAGATAGTCAAACACTTCGTTTTGAACTTGGTAGGTTATTTCAGTAGAAATATTTCCAAAAGGCCAAGATTCCTCAAGAATTACAAGACGGTTAGTTTTTTTAACTGAAGCGAAAATTGCTTCAATATCCAAAGGTCTAATGGTTCTTAAATCTATAATTTCACAAGAGATGCCTTCTTTTTCAAGTGCATCTGCTGCTTTGTAGGCTTCTTTAATAATTTTTCCGAATGATACAACGGTAACATCATCACCTGATCTTTTGATGTCTGCAACTCCAATGGGAAGGATATACTCTTCTTCAGGAACTTCTCCTTTATCACCATACATCTGCTCAGATTCCATAAAAATAACAGGATCGTTGTCACGAATCGCTGCTTTTAATAATCCCTTTGCGTCATATGGATTAGAAGGAACTATAACTTTCAAGCCGGGGCAGTTAGCATACCAACTTTCAAAGGCTTGCGAATGAGTTGCTGCAAGTTGACCTGCAGAAGCAGTTGGACCTCTGAATACAATTGGACAAGGAAATTGCCCCCCAGACATTTGACGAATCTTAGCCGCATTATTGATGATTTGATCAATTCCGACAAGTGCGAAATTAAAAGTCATAAATTCAATAATTGGTCTGTTACCTGTCATTGTCGAGCCGACACCTATTCCTGCAAAACCTAATTCAGATATAGGGGTATCGATCACTCGTTTTTCTCCAAATTCATCAAGCATTCCTTTTGAAGCTTTATAAGCACCATTATACTCCGCAACCTCTTCACCCATTAAATAGATGGATTCGTCACGGCGCATTTCTTCGCTCATTGCTTCACAGATAGCTTGTCTAAATTGTAATACTTTCATACGATCTAATGTTGACGTTTTCTTAATAGGTGCGCAAATTTAAGTTTTTTAACTGTATATAAAAAACCTTATTAAGCAAGAAGTTGCTATTTGAAATGAAAAATCCAATAAATTGAAAGATTTTTTCAAAAAAGAACTAATTTCACAACCGTAAATGATGTTATGGATTTGATCAAACTTAAAATTATTGGGGTGTCTTATACTCAAGCTCAAACTGGTGCTTATGCGCTTATTTTGAGTGAAAATGAAGGTAATCGGAAACTACCCATAGTAATAGGTGGTTTTGAAGCAGAAGCAATCACGGTTGGACTGGAAAGTGATATTGTTCCTCCTAGACCCTCTACTCATGATTTGTTCATCAACTTACTGGAACGCTTCGAAATCACAATAAAACAGGTCATTATCCACAAACTTGTTGATGGCGTGTTTTTCTCAAGTTTAATTTGTGAGCGAGATGAGATTGAAGAAATCATTGACGCTCGAACTTCCGACGCAATTGCTCTTGCCATTCGCTTTGATGCCTCTGTTTTTACTTACGAAAACATCATGAAAAAAGCAAGCTACTCTGATGATACGGACGCAAATGAGCCTCAAGAAGAAGATAAAAATTGGATCAAAAACTTCATGAAAGAACAAGATTCTAAGGACAGTTCAACGCAAAACCTTACTACTGTATCAACCAAAGACTTAAATTCTATGCTAGCAAAACTGGTTAAAGCAGAAAGCTATGAGGCTGCAGCAAAAATAAGAGATGAGCTTTCTCGAAGAGAATAAGTTTCAGTTGTTAACGAATCCTTTTAATAACTATTCTTAGACTTATATCATTTCAAAAGCATAAAAATTTACTTTTGATCATAATCTTATTTTAATGCAACAATATTTAGACCTTATTCGCCACATTCAAGCCGAGGGTGTTGAAAAAACAGACCGAACCGGAACAGGAACCAAAAGTGTATTTGGATATCAAATGCGATTTGACCTTTCTAAAGGTTTCCCGATGGTTACTACAAAAAAACTTCATTTAAAATCTATCATTCACGAATTGTTATGGTTTTTGAAAGGAGACACCAACATACATTACCTACAAGAAAATGGAGTTAGAATATGGAATGAGTGGGCAGATGAAAAAGGAAACTTAGGCCCTGTATATGGTTATCAATGGCGGAATTGGAATGGGGAAGAAATTGATCAAATTAAAGACATAATTCACACACTTAAAACATCTCCAGACAGCAGAAGGATGCTTGTGTCGGCTTGGAATCCTAGTGTACTGCCAGATACTTCCAAAAGTTTTGCTGAAAATGTTGCAAATAAAAAAGTTGCTTTACCTCCTTGCCATGCTTTTTTTCAGTTTTATGTGGCAGATGGTAAGCTTTCCTGTCAGCTGTATCAAAGAAGTGCTGATGTATTCTTAGGTGTACCTTTTAACATTGCTTCTTATGCATTGTTAACTTTAATGATGGCTCAAGTTTGTGGTCTTGAAGCAGGAGATTTTGTTCATACCTTCGGTGATGCACATATTTACTCCAACCACAAAGAACAGATTGAACTACAACTATCGCGCGCTCCAAAAAAACTGCCAACCATTAAAATGAATTCAGAAATCAAAGATTTATTTGAATTTACATTTGACGATTTTGAATTGGTAGATTATGATCCTTACCCATTAATAAAAGGAGCTGTTGCTATTTAAGTGCCTGATCTAATGTTTTCAAAAGATAATCAACATCCTCTTTCGTATTATAGAAGTGTAATGAAACCCGAACTCCCAGTCCGCGTTGAACACAGCGGATGCTATTTTTAATAAGGAAGTCAAAAATATCCTTACCTATTATTAAGGTAAATATTGAAGAATGCTCCTTTCTCAAGGCAACAAATTCTTCGAGTAACGCTCTTTTATTTAAGGCATTGAATAAGTATTGACCCAGACTTCTGTTGTTTTCGAATACGCGTTCCAAACCATACGACAGCAATTCTTCGATTGCAAAACCCAGAGAACCCATGGCTAACGGAGCTCTGTGTCCTCGATCCAAAAGATTGATTATATCCTTGGAAGAAAGTTTTAGGCGACTCAAAAGAGATTCTTTTAAGCACATAAAACCATTTCCATGGCCCGCTAAAAGCCACTTATACCCGCTTACAAAAATTCCATCTACAACACTCTTGTTAAAATCGAAGTGTACATTAGCTATGAATTGAGTACCGTCGACAAGGATTATTATGTCTGGAAATTCTTTTTTAATGGTTTTAAGAAAATCCATATCAAACAAGAGACCGGAGTTATATTGAACCGCGCTGAAAAGAAAAACTTCAAAATTTTTGTTTCTTAATTCACTTAATACCGCTTCCTCAACATCTTTTTGTAATGGAATTTCGGTATAATTAAATTGGTGGTCTACTACCATATCGGTTATGGAAGGATAATCATCTTTTAAAAGGAGAAAATTATAATGCTTAGGGATTTTAAATAAAAATGCTTGTAACCCTGCCGAACAACTCGTAGCCAAGAAAGTTTCGCTAAGCGATGCATTCATTAATTTTGAAACCTGTTGCTGGGCATGCTTTTCCATTTCAACAGCTTGGATACTTTTGTAATAATCTGCATTCTCAGAATAAAGTTGATCCGTTTTAATTCTCCATTCTACCATAGAATCTGAAAATATCCCACAATATGCAGTATTGAGGTAGGTACAGTTTTTTAAAGATGGATAACTATTTTTCATAAGGAATGCTGGGTTGAAGTAAATTAAGGGAAATTAAACACACAGTAAATATAACAAACTAAAACAAATTCTAATCTGGGAAATTTGGCAAAATCACTTTGTTATTAAGCATATTTTTACTGTCTTTGTATCGAATTGTATTTCGATGAAAATTAAACTTAAAGCTAAAAAATACTTTGAACAGAACACAAGAAGTAATTAAATCTCAGAACGAACAAGTTTTGTACGAAGATGAAATAAGTTCGAAAAAAAAATCACAAATGTTTGAGAAAAAAACAATAACACTTATTGCAGCAGCAGCACAAAACGATGCTCTTGGAAAAGACAACGATTTGATTTGGCACATCTCGGAAGATTTAAAACGCTTTAAAAGATTAACTACCGGTCATGCCATCATCATGGGTCGAAAAACTTTTGAATCCATGCCAAAAGCGTTGCCTAATAGGACCAACATAGTTTTAACTAAAAATGAAAACTATAAGGCAGAAGGTGCAGTTGTAGCGTCTACAATAGAAGAAGCCTTGGTCTTAGCAGGAGAGGATAATCAACCTTTTATTATTGGTGGAGCTCAAATCTATTCGCTTTTTATGGATCATTGTAACCGAATTGAACTTACACGCGTTCATCATGATTTTGAAGCTGATGTTTTTTTTCCAAAAATAGACACAAGCAAATGGACGATTAGCAAAGAGGAATTTATTTCTAAAACAGAAGATCAACCATACAACTACACATACATAACCTACGATAAAAAATAATTCAATGAAAGCATTTTTATTTCCTGGACAAGGAGCTCAATTTCCTGGCATGGGAAAAGATTTATACGAAGCTTCGGAAGAAGCAAAAGCACTCTTTCACCAAGCAAATGAAATTTTAGGGTTTAACATTACAGATATAATGTTTGGCGATGATGCTGAAGCACTTAAACAAACTCAGGTTACCCAACCTGCCATATTTTTGCACTCTGTTATTATGAGCACAGTAATGGGTTCTTCTTTTAAACCTGACTGTGTTGCTGGTCATTCCTTAGGAGAGTTTTCTGCCTTAGTTGCCGCAAAAGCAATGCGTTTTGAAAGCGGCTTAAAATTAGTCCATCAACGAGCTTTGGCCATGCAAGAGGCCTGTGATGAAGTTCCCGGAACCATGGCTGCCGTTCTTGGGCTTGACGATACAATAATTGAAGAAGTTTGTGCAAAAATTCCAGGTATTGTTGTTGCTGCAAATTACAACTGCCCGGGTCAATTGGTTATTTCCGGGGAAAAGGAAGCCATAGCTTTGGCTTGTGAAGCCATGAAAGAAGCGGGTGCAAAACGAGCACTTCCTCTTCCGGTTGGAGGAGCATTCCATTCGCCTTTAATGGAGCCTGCAAAAACAAAACTTGCTGCTGCAATAGAGAATACCGAAATTCAAAATCCAATTTGCCCCGTTTATCAAAATGTAGCTGCTGTTGGAATTACGAACGCTGCAACAATAAAAGAAAATTTAATTGCTCAACTTACAGCCCCTGTTCGATGGTCACAAAGCGTGCAGCAAATGCTAGAAGATGGTGCTAATTCGTTTACAGAAGTTGGCCCAGGAAAAGTGTTACAAGGTTTGGTTAAAAAAATTGATCGCTCCGTAGAAACTAGTTCGGGAACGATCGGTTAAAAAACATCCATTCAATAAAAGTTCAGATGTTATTATTTATCTCTTGATAATTTTATAAAGTCGGTTATGTGTGTCCAAATAACAATTGGAACAATAACTGCTGGAAGTAATATAAACGGAAAGAAATTCAATGCTCTGTTGGGTTGGTCGAATGCAAATTGTTGAAAAGGAAGCTCGGAAGAAAGTATTGCATTGACTAGGATAAAACAAATGAAGAAAACTCCAATTACATTCCAAGCGATTAGTTTGATTTTACTTATACGTTTTTTTAAATATAAATAACCAACAATTGGGGCGGTAATTCCTAATACAACATCAAAATTTCTACCTTCAAAAGTCATTAGTTGGGGTATCATTTTATTCAAGTACAATTCAAGCAAAATGATTTCTATAGGAAGCCTTACAGTATTCAAGAAAGTACTTACTCTATCATCACGCTTACTAAGCATCCAACTTATATTTTGTGGAAGAAGTCCATACCCTATAAACAAAAAACGCTGGTAACAATACCAGAATGAATCTAGGGAATGTAGATTGATCTAAATAAAAACCACTTAATGCTAGTCCTGATTGAACTAATGCCCACGCACAAATCAAAACTAGCGGTTTTATGGGTTTACCATTTGATAAAAAAACAATAACGTAATCAAAAAAACGATGATGAATATAATTTTAACCCATATAGAAATTGTCTCGATCATTATACTTATGTTTTTTACTGCTTATAAACCACCCCATTCTTCATCACAAAAGTGATGTTTTCTAAGCTTGAAATGTTGTCTAGAGCGTTTGAATCTGAAGCAATAATGTCTGCGTAAAAACCTGCTTTGATTTGACCTAGTTTATCTTCTTGATCTAACACAGATGCATTTACTATTGTTGCAGATTGAAGGGCTTCACTTGCCGGCATTCCGACCTCAACCATGTAGCCAAATTCTTTTCCGTTTAGACCATGAGGAAATACGCCTGCATCAGTTCCAAAAGCAATTGGAACTCCCATTTCGTATGCTTTTCTGAAGGTTTCTTGAATTTTTGGACCCACCTTCAAAGCCTTAGGTACTATAATCGCTGGATAATACCCAGGTATTTTCGCTTTTTCTACCACTTGCTTCCCTGCCGTTATTGTAGGAACTAAATAAGCTTGTTTTTCAATCATCAGTTTCATGGTTCTTTCACTCATTAAGGTTCCGTGCTCAATGGTTTTTACTCCAGAAACAACTGCTCTATACATCCCTTCGTCACCGTGTGCATGTGCAGCTACGCTCATACCGTAATCTTTCGCAGTAGAAGTAATGGCTTTTATTTCTTCTTTCGTGAATTGAGGATTTTCTCCACTTTTAGCTACACTTAAAACGCCTCCCGTTGCCGTTATTTTAATCCAATCCGCTCCGTTCTTGTAGCGTTGACGCACTGCTTTACGTGCATCTTCAACAGAATTAACAACTCCTTCTTTAGGACCAGGATCTCCTTGTAAAGTTGCTTTATTTCCATTTGTAGGATCTCCATGTCCTCCAGTAGAAGCTAGGGTTTTTCCTGCTGTAAAGATCCGAGGACCAGGAATTTTACCTTTTGCTATTGCATTTCTTAGTGCTATGTTTACACCAGAACCTCCTAAGTCTCTAACTGTAGTAAATCCTGCCATTAATGTACGTTCTGCATAGACAGCCGCATCAAAAGCCATATCGGCTTCATTTAGTCTGTAACGATTTAAGTATGCTTGTGGGCTAGATTCTGACTCAATATGAACATGCATGTCAATAAATCCAGGATAAACTGTTTTACTTTTTAAATCGACTATAGTGACGTCATTCGACTCACCGACTTTAAAACCTTTTTCTACCGAGGTAATAAGATTTCCCTCGACAATGATGGTCTGTTCTTTTTTCATTTTTCCAGATTTACTGTCAAATACTTGACCGCAATGCAGATAAGTTGTTTGAGCAATTAGTCCAAAAGACATCAAAAAAGTAAATAGGTAAATAATTTTCTTCATAATCGTAAAGTTTTGCATGAAGATACTATTTTCGTACAAACTTTAAAATGACATCTAAAACCAATCTTGACTTTTGAAAAAAAATATAATTCGCTTTTTATCTTCAATCTTTCCTGATTTATTTGTTTCAATTGCATACAAACACTTAACAACTCCCAAGACTCATAACCTAAGAGCGCACGAAGTGGTTGTTTTATATCATGCAAAACAGGATTATTTTACCTTTGAAAATTTTAAAATCAAAACCTACCAATGGGGCTCGGGTTCGAAATCAATTCTATTAGTTCACGGCTGGGAAGGTCAAGCAGGTAATTTTGCAGACTTAATTAACGTCTTAGTTAAAGACAATTATACCGTTTACGCTTTTGATGGGCCAGGTCATGGAAGTAGTTCTAAGGGAGAAACAAGCTTGTTCAAATTCAGTAATTTGGTGGGTGCACTAATCCGGAAATTCAAAGTAAAAAAACTAGCAAGCCATTCTTTTGGGGGTGTTGCTACTGCTGTTTATTTGGGTAAAAATCCAGATATTTTTATTGAGCGCTATGTTCTTTTTACAACTCCAAATAAATTTGAAGATAGAATTAAATTTGTTGCTGAAACCGTTGGTGTATCTGACAAAGTAACTGAAATGCTCTTTGATAAAATTGAACAGGAAGAAGGGATTTTAATACGTGACATGAATGTTGCGGATTACGCTCAAAAATCTAGCGTAGAAAAAGCACTAATACTTCACGACACCAATGATCGAATTCTGCCCTTAGATCAGTCCGAGGAAGTAAATTTGGTTTGGGAAAATGCTACTTTAGAAGAAGTGACAGGAACCGGACACTACAAGATTTTGAGAACTGAACAGGTTTTACAAAGAGCCCTCGGGTTTTTAAATAGTTAGCTAAAAAACGCTTTGATCTTAGATACAATGTGTTCCACTTGATCTTCAGTTAATTCTGAATGCATGGGTAGCGCAATAACTTCTTTCACCAATTGATTGGTAACTTTAAAATCATCTTCATTATAGCCATCATGCGTGTATGCTTTCTGGGCATGCAAAGGGACCGGATAATACACACCACATGGAATATCGTTTTCATTTAGAAACTTCACTAAAGCATCTCTATCGCTATTTATTATTCTAAGCGTATATTGATGAAATACATGTGAGTTACAATCAGCTAATCTATAAGGAGTAATCACATTAGGATGATTGGAAAGTAAGTTTGTGTATTGAATAGCAGCCTGTTTTCTTCTTTCGTTATAGTAATCTAAATACTGTAATTTAATTTTAAGAACCGCTGCTTGCATAGAATCTAGTCTAGAATTAACACCTACAACGTCGTGGTAGTATCTTGTGTACATTCCGTGATTTACAATTCCTCGAATTAGGTGTGCTAATTCATCATCATTTGTAAAAATTGCACCCCCATCGCCATAAGCTCCTAAGTTTTTGGACGGGAAAAAAGAAGTTGCAGCTACATGACCAATAGTTCCGGTCTTTGCTTTGGTTCCGTCTTTGTGCTTATAGGTTGCGCCTATTCCTTGAGCGTTATCTTCAATCACAAAAAGGTTGTGTTTATTTGCCAAATCCATAATTTCGTCCATGGGAGCACTTTGTCCAAAAAGGTGCACTGGGATTATTGCTTTGGTTTTTGATGTAATTGCTTTTGCAATTTCAGTTGGATCGATATTAAAGGTTTTAGGGTCAACATCAACCAGAACAGGTGTTAAGTTGAGTAAACCTATAACTTCTACTGTAGCAGCAAAAGTAAAATCTGCAGTGATGATTTCATCCCCAGGCTTCAAGCCCAAGCCCATTAAGGCTATTTGTAATGCATCTGTTCCGTTTGCACACGGAATAACATGCTTAACACCAAGATAGGTCTCTAAATCTGTTTGGAATTCTCGAACTGCAGGACCATTTATAAAAGAGGTGTTTTCTAAAACCTCCTGCAAAGCAGCATTAATTTCAGGTTTTATAAACTCATACTGACCTTTAAGGTCAACCATTTGAATTTTTTTCATCATGCAAAATTAAAGTGTAAATTTAAAAAAAGGAATCTTCTTTCATGGGATTCATAGATAAACTATTTTTGAAGACTGAATAAGCAACTATGTTATATTCCTTTTTAATAGAGATTTCGCTCCTTCTTTTACGAGTTGTTGCACTTTTTTCTAAAAAAATCGCACACTTTCTTAGTGTAAGGATTCATGTTTTGGATACAATTCAAGAAAAAATCAATCCTTCAGATCGTGTTTTATGGTTTCATTGTGCTTCTTTAGGCGAGTTTGAACAAGCCCGACCCTTAATCGTTGCTGCCAAAAAAGAATATCCAAACCATAAAATTGTCCTTACTTTTTTTTCACCCTCAGGCTATGAAGTTCAAAGGAAATATTCACTTGCCGATGTTGTTACTTACCTTCCTCTGGATCGAAAAAAATCGATTAAAAGATTCATTGAAATTTTACAACCAGAAGCACTATTCCTTATGAAATATGAGTTTTGGCCAAACCTAATCAAGGTTTTGAAAAGCCAAAATGTTCCTATTTTCTCTATTTCAAGTATTTTCAGAAAAAAACAACTTTTCTTTAAACCACACGGAACTTTCATGCGTAGGTTATTGAAAAAAATTGATTTCTTTTTTGTTCAAAACGAGCAATCTAAAAAACTTCTATCAACTATTGGAATTGCAAATACTTCAGTGATAGGAGATACACGCATCGATCGTGTGCTCGAGGTTTTGAATCAAAATAACACCGATAGGCTCATTGAAAGTTTTATTAAAGGTCAAGAATGTTTTGTTGTAGGAAGTAGTTGGAGAGAAGATCTTGAAATAATCTCAAATACAATTGAGTCTAAACAAAATTTAAAAACAATTATAGCGCCTCATAACGTTGATGAAAAGTCGCTGCAAGCAGTTGAAAGTCTTTTTGACAAACCGATAATTCGTTGGAGTGAATATTCGAAAACAACAAACTCAGAAGCAGATATATTATTGATAGATTGTGTTGGAATATTGACTAAGATATATAGTTACGCAACTATAGCCTATGTTGGTGGTGGTATGGGCGATAAAGGACTTCACAACACCTTAGAACCAGCAGTATTTGGAATTCCAGTTCTTATAGGCAAAAACTACCTGCGTTTTCAAGAAGCGACTGATTTAATTTCCTTGGGCGGGATTAAAAGTATTGATACTGCTGATGCTTTTAAAAATGTGTTCTCTAACGTTCTTAAAAACAAAGATCTTCAAGAAAAGATGGGAACAATTAACTTAAATTATATAAAAAGTCAAGCTGGAGCGACTACTAAAGTCATAAGCAAATTAAAACAAGTGTTAATGAGTAAATAATAAATTAGAATTGCTAATTTGCATTTCTATAAAATTCAAATGAAAAAAAATATTCTTTTAGTAAGCTTAATTTTAAGCTTAACAGGCATTTTTGCTCAAGATAAACCGCCAACCAATATCATATTAATGATAGGTGATGGTATGGGGTTGAGCCAGGTATCAGCTGGAATGTATTATAACGGAAATAAAACTTCACTTGAAGATTTTCCTTTCGTAGGTTTATCTAAAACTCATTCCTCAAACTCTCTTGTTACGGATTCTGCTGCCTCTGGAACAGCTATGGCTTGTGGAATAAAGACACTTAACGGCGTTATTGGTATTGGAACTAAAAATGAATACACAAAATCTATACTTGAAATCAGTAAAGAAAAAGGATATCAGACTGGATTAATTTCAACTTCTAGCATTGTTCATGCAACCCCAGCTTCTTTTTATGCTAATGTAGTTTCAAGAAAAGAGTACGAAGAAATTGCTTTTCAACTAAGCACAAGTGTTGTAGATTATTTTATTGGTGGCGGAAAAAAACATTTCACTCAAAGAAAGGATTCAAGAAATTTAATCAAGGAAATGGTAGATTATGACATTGTATCTTCTATTTCTAAATTTGATTCTTCAGACTCAAAAAAAATTGGTCATTTTACAAATAATGATGAGCCGAACAGAATTTTAGACGGAAGGCTTTCTTTAGATATAGCAGTAAATAGTATATTAAATAAATTAGACCGCGATCAAAAGCCTTTCTTTTTAATGATCGAAGGATCTCAAATAGATTGGGGTGGTCATGCCAATGAATTAAATTATGTTGTTTCGGAATTTAAGGACTTTGATGCTGCAATTCAAACGGTATTAGACTACACCATTAAAAATCCGAATACGCTTGTAGTTGTAACTGCTGATCATGAAACAGGGGGGTTAAGCTTGCTTAAGGGAGATCTTAAAACAATGAGCCCTGAAGGGGTTTTTTCTACGCTAGGTCATACAGGAACAATGGTCCCTGTTTTTAGTAAAGGACCATCTGCTTCTGATTTTTCTGGAATTTATGACAATACCGCTATATTCACTAAGATGTTAGCAGTACTAAACCAATAATCTACTTCGTTCTCATTTGATTGATAATCTCAGATTTATATCTTTTATCATCCTCAATTAATGTAAAAAACGACTCTATATATTCAACAACTTCTTGATGTGATTTTGGGTTGTCAAAATCTGCTTTAAAGCCCTCAATAATAGCAAAGAATTTACCTTTGTTTGCCATAAATTGACCACGAACTGAATTGACTATAGCTTCATCTCTTTTAAAACCTCTATACTGTCTGTCCTGAACATTCTTCAATCCAAGGGATACATTTGTAACCGCATAACTTGGATCAACAATTCCTGACATATCAAAGTCGTAAGGAACAGGTATAAATTTATTCTCTTTATTTACTAATAATTTCCCGTTATGAGAATATGCGGTAGAAAAATCAGTATTTCCAATCATGAACTGAAAAAAGTTGTTTTGAACAGAAGCTTCAGGAATCATATTCATAGGATGCATAAAACGATCCCAGTTTTTAGACTCTAAACGTTCAGCAACATTCTTATCATCCTCTATTAAAAAACCGTTCAAAACAAATTTTTCTGTTCTTCTTTTCTTTATCTCTTCAAAATCAACAGATACTCTTCTTGTTTTGAAATGATAGGGAGAAATAACTTCATATAGCTTATAAGCTATTAATTCTCTTAGAATATTATCATTATTATTATTCTCAAGTTTACAAGGCAGAACAAGTTTTAGTTTTTTATTTCCCTTAAAAATAGTTCCTTTCGCATCCTTCTTTTTAATTTTCATTTTAATTGGCGGAAAATAACACGTAGATCTTCTAAAGTTTCCTCGAGCTCTAACACCTACATTTATATCATTCCACACTCCGTCGATAGTCTGATACTTCATTGTGGTATCAAAAAACACGGTATCATTGTCACTTTTCTTTAAATCACGGTTAGAATAACTAATCTGAATGGGGATAATCCCTTCTGATCGAAAAAGTTCAACAGGTTCTCCTTGGGCAAAAACAAATGTTGTTGTGCATAAAAAAATTAATAATGTTTTGATTGTTTGCATAGCATATATATAGTTAATAGATTTATCAAATATAACGTTTTAGAAATAAAAGACATGAATCAATATTTTTCTATAATTAACCGAAGAACTCTTTATACTCTAATCATTTCATTAGCAGTTCCTTTTATTGCTTACAGGGAAGAGATAGTTTATAATATTGATCTTACTTTAATTAGTATTGCTATTATATTCCCTTTGGTTTTTGCAATTCGAGGAGCTTTTAGAAGAAGAGAGAAAGCGTTAGAGCATTTGAGTCGATTTCGCGGTGCACTTAAAATAATTGGAAATTGCTTTGCAACAAATTCAAAACTATCAGACGCAAAGAAAAAAGAAATTCATGGGATCTTATCAGAAATTAGTGAAAATCTTATTAAATACCTCAAAAGCGAGAACATGTCTATTCAAGAAGTTGATAAATCGATTGATAAAGTAGAACGATTTGTTCTGGACAACGGCGATACTATTTCGGGTGGTTTTCGTTTAAAAATTTTTGGTTTTATGCGCTCGGTCAATGAAGGTATAGAGAATCTTGAAGCAATTCATACCCACAGAACACCCATAAGCCTGAAAGCGTATTGTAAAGTGTTTATCTATATATTTCCATTAATCTATACGCCAACGATTATAGAAAAAATTGGTGACGCTGACGCTCCACAATACATTACATATTTTGTGGTTATAATAAGTGAATTTATTTTGATCTCATTATATAATATTCAAGACGATATGGAATACCCATTTGACAACGAAGGTCTAGATGATATTAAGCTTGATAATTTTAAATTTGATCGCTAAGATTAATATCCTATTTATAAGCAATTTATTCTCGTGATATTATACCTTTCAGATCAATAACCGGACGTGATCCGAGCAAACATATTATTATGCGTTTCATAAGTTTATTATTACTTCTAACACTTATTTTTTGTTCTAAAGAGGCAACTGGAACTTCAGATAGGATCTCTGAAACTACTATTAATTTAGACAATATAGAAACAGACCCTTGGTGGAATGATGCAGTGTTTTACGAGATATTTGTTCGAAGTTTTTATGACTCCAACGCAGATGGTGTTGGAGACCTTCAAGGTATTATTCAGAAACTTGATTATTTAAACGATGGGAATCCAAATACAGATACTGACCTTGGGATTACTGCTCTTTGGTTGATGCCTATTTTCCCCTCACCTAGTTACCATGGATATGATGTTACTGATTATAGAAACATTGATGAAGAGTATGGAACTATGAATGACTTTAAAGCCTTAATTACCGCTGCTCATGCCCGCGGAATTAAGATTGTTATAGATTTTGTAGGAAATCATACTTCAGATCAACATCCTTGGTTCACGGCTTCTGCTTCAAACGAAAGTAAAAGAGACTGGTACTTATGGAATTCTAATAAGCCAAGTTACAATGGTCCATGGGGTCAAGAGGTTTGGCACGAAAGAAACAGCTCCTACTACTATGGTGTTTTTTGGGGTGGAATGCCTGATCTAAATTACACCAATCAAGAGGTTACAAACGAAATAAAAAATACACTCCGCTTTTGGAAAGAAGAAGTTGGTGTAGATGGCTTTAGAATTGATGCGGTAAAACATTGGATTGAAAATGGAGATCAACAAGAAAACACGGCGGCTACACTAGCTTGGTGGAGAGACTTATATGTTTTTCAAAAATCATTAGACCCCGGACTCATGATGGTTGGAGAGGCATGGACATCAACTCAAAACATTGCACCTTACAGTGATAAACGTTTGGATTATTGCTTCGAATTTGACCTTTCTTATGCCCTTATTGATGGTATTAATAACCAAACTAATTCTGGGCTTAAATCAAAAATGAGTGAAATTATCTCAACCTATGAAACTAATCAATACGGGACATTTTTAACAAATCACGACCAGGATAGAAGTTTTTATCGTTTTGGAATGGATGAGAGGAAAGCTAAACTAGCTGCTCGTATTTTACTTTCTTTACCCGGAGTTCCTTATATTTATTATGGAGAGGAAGTTGGAATGTTGGGTCAAAAACCTGACGAAGATATTCGCCGGCCAATGCAGTGGACTTCTTCTGCAAATGCTGGGTTTTCTTCCACACAACCCTGGCATCCTTTAAATAATAATTACGCAAACTACAATGTAGCTAATCAGCAGCTCGAAAGTGAGTCAATATGGTCACAATATCAAATTTGGATTAAGCAAAGAACTCGAAACACAGCTTTAAGGTCTGGTAATTATGATTTTATAGAGAGCAACAACAGTAGGATGTTTTCTTATTTACGCGCAGATTCTGAAAGTAATACTGCCTTTGCTGTTATTCATAATCTAAGTTCCCAAAATACTGATGATATTACAATAAGAATAAATAACAGCTCATTAACTGAAGGAACATACAATTTGATTAATATTTTAAACAATCAAAACATGGGAAGTATCAATGTAAGTAGTAGCGGAGCATTCGACACTACTCTGTCCGAAGTTACATTAGCTGCTTATAGTTCTTTTCTTTTGAAGCTCGAGGGGTCATAAAAAATTCTATTTGTTGAATAATAAAAAATTTTCAAAACTTTAATCCAAAAAAAAGCCTTCTTTTTTGAAAGAAGGCTTTTGTGCGGGTGAAGGGACTCGAACCCCCAAGCCGTGAAGCACTAGATCCTAAGTCTAGCGTGTCTACCAATTTCACCACACCCGCAGTAAAATTTTTACTCGGGCAAATATAATCAAGTTTTTATGAAAAAGGTTTTTTAGTGAGAAAAAAACTTAATCTTTGTATAAATAATTTAACACAAAGATTACAACTTATGGCATCCATTTTACCCGCTGACAAACAACGTTTTATTGATGAGCTGATTGACCTTCTTAAAATACCAACAATCAGTGCCGATTCAAAATATAATGATGATATAAAAAGAGGTGCTTCTTGGGTTAAAAACGCCTTAGAAAAAGCAGGATGTTTAGAGACTGAGATCTTTCCTACTAAAGGACATCCAATTGTATATGGAGAGCGTTTAACAGACCCTGACCTTCCAACAGTATTGGTTTATGGGCATTATGATGTTCAGCCTCCAGATCCTATTGAATTATGGGACAGTCCTCCTTTCGAACCTGTAATCAAAAAAACAGAACTTCACCAAGAAGGTGCCATTTTTGCACGGGGCGCTTGTGATGATAAAGGGCAAATGTACATGCACATCAAAGCGCTTGAAATGATGGTTAAAAATGATGAACTTCCGTGTAATGTGAAATTCATGATTGAAGGAGAAGAAGAAGTTGGAAGTGACAACTTGGAGCTTTTTATTGAACAAAACCAGGAGAAGTTAAGTAATGATGTTATTCTCATTTCCGACACCGGAATGATAAGTAATACGCAGCCTTCGATTACAACCGGGCTTCGTGGATTAAGCTATATGGAAGTTGTAATAACAGGTCCCAATCGAGATTTACATTCAGGATTATACGGAGGAGCGGTTGCAAATCCAATTAACATTCTAACTAAGATGATTGCTCAGCTTCATGATCAAAACAACCACATTACAATCCCAGGATTTTATGAAGGAGTTGAAGATGTAAGTGAAAAAGAACGTGCAGAAATGGCTAAAGCTCCATTTAATGTTGAAGATTATAAAAACGAAATCAAGATCAATGCTGTATATGGCGAAACTGGATATACTACTTTAGAAAGAAATTCAATCCGACCAACCTTAGATGTTAATGGTATTTGGGGTGGATACACTGGCGAAGGAGCTAAAACAGTAATTGCAAGTAAGGCGCATGCTAAAATTTCGATGCGTTTGGTACCGGGACAAGATTGGGAAGTAATTAGTGATTTATTTACAAAGCATTTCAAATCGCTAGCCCCTGAAAGTGTTTCTGTTGAAATAATAAAACATCATGGAGGACAAGCCTATGTAACCCCAACGGACAACATTGGCTATCAAGCTGCACACAAGGCTTATACTGAAACTTTTGGAATAGAACCTATCCCTCAGAAAGGTGGAGGTAGTATCCCTATTGTTCCTTTGTTTGAGGATGTTTTAGGCACTAAAAGTGTACTTATGGGTTTTGGGCTAGACAGTGATGCTATTCACTCACCTAACGAACATTTTGGTTTGTTTAATTTTTTCAAGGGAATAGAAACCATTCCCCTTTTTTATAAGTACTTCGTAGATTTATTTAATGAAAAATAAATCTAACTATTTAACAAGAATAGATTGGAAGCAATTCCATCTACTAAAAACATAGATTCACGAGTCACCTTAAGGGTATCACCATCCCAAAACAATACTTGAGATGCAATTTGAACTTGTGCTTCTTTTTCTAGTAACTCTTTAAAGTGGGATCCAAAATTTTCATGGATATAGCCTAAAGAAACTCCATTTTCGGTCCTGAGTCCTGTCATTAAGTATTCATTATACCGATCAGCTTTTGTCAAAACCTCCCGTTCAATTAACGGTTCTTTTGAAGATATCCCCTTAAGGTACTTGTTGTTATTAGAAACGTTCCAGCTTCGGGTCAATCCATCAAAACTATGAGCAGAAGGCCCGATCCCCAAATAAGATTTTCCACTCCAATAAGCTGAATTATTTACTGATCGAAAACCAGGCTTTCCAAAACTTGATAGTTCATAATGGTCAAAACCTTCGTTTTCTAGGCGGTTCACTAAATAATTAAACTGAGCTAGAACACCTTCCTCTCCCAAAACCTCAACTTCATTTTTTTCTACTTGATGATTTAAAACAGTTTTAGGCTCCACAGTAAGTACATAACTAGAAATGTGCTTGGGGTTGAATTGCAATGCATATTCAATATTCTTTTTCCAAGATTTAAGATTACTTTTTGGCAATCCATAAATTAAATCCAATGAGAAATTATCAAAAAGCATGTCAATTTTTTCCAATATTCTAAATGCCTCCTCAGCATTATGTGCTCGGTTCATCAACTTCAGTTCTTCTTCATGAAACGATTGAATACCTACACTCAAACGATTTACTCCAACAAGTTTAAGTTCCTCTAAATAATTAGCACGATAATCATCAGGATTCATCTCCAAGGTAATTTCAACATCATCAGATATAATAAAATGAGCGTTAACTCTTTCTATTAGACTCTTGATATCATCTGAAAATAAAAGAGATGGTGTTCCTCCTCCGAAATAAATGCTGTTGATTATGCTTTCCGAAGGTAATTCTTGTTTCCTCAAATCCAACTCGACTAACATCGCTTCTAGAATTGATGTTTTGTGTTTAAGAGAAGTTGAAAAATGAAAATTACAATAATGACAAGCTTGTTTACAAAAAGGAATGTGAAAGTATACAGCTGCCATAAAAATTAACTTTTTTAGCTTTTAATTTTCCCTGGATTTTGGCTTACAAAAGCTCCCCATCCAGTATATTTTTTTTGTCCCTGACTTGTTCCTGAGTTAAAAAAATGACAAACTGCAGCCGCTAATCCGTCTGTAGAATCTAGGTTTTTTGGAAGGGTTTTAAACCCTAAGAGACTTTGAAGCATTTTAGCCACTTGCTCTTTACTTGCATTACCATTTCCAGTAATGGCCATTTTTATTTTTTTAGGAGAATATTCGGTTACCGGTATGTCTCTAGACAAACCCGCAGCCATGGCAACCCCTTGAGCTCGTCCAAGTTTGAGCATGGATTGTACGTTTTTACCAAAAAAAGGTGCTTCCAGCGCTATTTCATCAGGATGATACGTGTCAATTAATTCGATCGTACGATTGAAAATATGTTTAAGCTTAAGGTAATGATCATCATATTTTGATAAAATCAATTCATTAAGCTGCATGAACTCCATTTCACCTTTAACTATCTTGATGAGTCCAAAACCCATTATCGTAGTTCCTGGGTCAATGCCTAAGATTATTCTTTCATGCATTACTCTTGGGGTGAAGCTATGATTCTGATGGGTAACTTTAATTTTGTTTTTACTTTTATTCCAACGTTTGTTTTTATGGCAGGTAATGCTTGAGGTAAACTAGCAACTATAGTTTCAAATTCAGTGTAAAGTGAATCTATTTTAGAAATAACATCGTATTCATCTTCAACGTTTACCAATGAAAAGTAACCCTCAAGGTCAATCTCAATTACAAAAACAACCTCTCGATCTAATGGTTCTGAAGTTATAAAATCATACTGGCTTAAAGCATATGAAATATTATCACTAATCGTTTCTTTAAAACAAGTTAGATTATCTTCTCCTTCAAGGTCATTACAATATTCAAAAGATGGAGCTTGGTCTTTGTCATTCCAAAGAGACTGGTCTTTTATCTGTTTTGAAGTAATTGTTGTTGTATTAAAATATTCACAACCTTGTACAACAAAAAACAAAATGCAAATAGAAGTAATTCTAGTTATAAAATTCATTTGACTGACTTTAAAGATTCAACAATAATAATAAAGTTATATAATATGAACTAAAATTACTACTTTTTGGGTTACATTTCAACTTGAATAAACAAAACGTTTTGTAAACTAATATTATCTCACATGGACATTCTAATATTAACATGCTCAATCATCTTAATACTTTTAGGAATAGTTGGTAGTTTTATTCCCGTATTACCCGGACCTTTAACAAGTTGGGGCGGTTTATTACTAATCCATTATCATACGCTAGTTCCTCAAGACAATACATTTATCTGGAAAACTTTTGGAATTGCGTTGGTGATTTTTATTTTAGATTACTTTATTCCAGCCCTTGGGGCTAAAAAATTTGGAGGCACTAAATATGGATCATACGGAGCTACTATTGGCCTATTTATTGGCTTAATATCTCCTATCCCATTTGGATTTCTGATTGGACCTTTTTTGGGTGCTTATACTGGAGAACTTATAAATGATAATAGCAATAAAAAGAAGGCTCTAAATTCTGCAATTGGATCTTTAATTGGTTTCCTAGCTGGTGTGTTTATTAAGCTTTGTGCATCATTGGTATTTCTTTACTTCTTCTGTGCTATTATTTGGAAACACTTAATAAGTACTATTTTATATTAAAAAACGAAGTACTCCTTTTATAAACCTTCAATCAAACCACAACACTATATTTATTTATGAAATTGTAATGGGTTAGGACAAGCAGCTAAAGGCGAACCAATAGCAGTCGTGTTTTTACTAAAAAGGAGTTTACTTCATTCTTATGTTTTTTCTTTTTTTCTTGTTATTTGACCAACAATATTTACTTCAACTTTTACGGGATTATAGGTTAACCATCCTGTTTTTCTCTCGCCAAAATTATTGATCCGAATATATTCTGGAGCATCCGTTATCATGGATGCTTGTTTTTGAGCTAATCTGAACTCATAAAATTTACTCGATAACTTTTGAACTCAATATAAATGGCTTTTTAAATACGATCGTGATTCTAAATTCAAATCTTGCTCTAAATCATTTGTGCCCATAAGGAACATGTCATTTATTCGTAAAGTATTTATTAAAGTGTCTGATTCTGGGTTAGGAAGTTGAACTACCCTACCTCCATCTTTTTTTCTCTTTGTTGCTGACCAAAAACTTACAACTTCTTCTTGAAAATTTTGTTCTTTATCTAGATAAATAATGACATGATGGTTGTTACGAGGGATTACATGCTGATTCACTCCTTCTTTAACATTAACATCCTTAGTATATTGCTCTCGAATTCTAACTTTCTTAATAGGCACAGGGTCACCCCCTTTAGTATTGGGAAGGAATAGTTTTGGAATCAAAGATCCGTCCGAAGCTTTACTGAAAAAAGTGCTGAATGAAATTTGAGAGCTCCCATTAGAATCACTTTTTACTGCTTCACGAACCAACTCTCTTATAACTGGATCTACAATTTTATCTATTTGACTTAGAATTTTAATCGACTGTAAAGGTTTTCTTACGTGAAGCCCTTCAGACATTCCGGGCGGTGTTCTTTTTCCAAAAATAGTTTCTTTATGAAGCATTCCTCTTACGGACCAACCTCGATTAAGAACCTTAACACCATTATGTTCCAATACACGAGTTTGCTTTGAAATTACTCGTGAGTCTCTTTTATGGGAAACCAAGATTGAGTTTATGTGATAATCTAAATGTGTAAGATGATTTAAAGCTGGAAATGGAAATTTAGTTTTTTTGGCGTTTCTAAAGTATTTATTGCGTTTAGAAAGTTCCAATATGTGCTCTTCTGTTTTAACAGCATTTACATATCCTTTTATTGCGGGATAGCGAAGATCTTTGTCTATCTGGTCCTTTTCTAGTAAAGAGGTTAAAAGCCACTCTTCAATCAAACTTGAAGTAGTGTTTCCTGGAGATACATTTACTTGATTACAAATTTGAGCTAGATACGAATGTACTGACCTACTCAAGGAGTTGGAATCGTTGAATTGAGAAACATTCAAGTTTCTGAGGTTATATTTTTTTATAAATCGTTTAAATTTACCATAACTGGTAGGATGAAGACTGGTGCTAGAAAATAACTTTGCTGTCCTTTTCTTTATTGACTCCCATGCATCTGGATCTTCTTCATTAAAATACTCGTAAGGATTACGCTCTTTAAGAATATCTTGAAAAAAAGAATAACAAAGAGTTTTGTTAAAAACACTGTCATTTAGTGAATGAGACCAAGGGTTAATGTAGTTTATATTAATTTCTTCAGTCCATAACTTGTCTAATGAAATTTCAATTCCTGTATAAGGGCAAGTTCCTTTACATTCCTCCCATAATTCGTATTTTAAGATATTCATCGGAGTAATATTTTCTTTTCTATCACCTAGAATTCGAATATATCTTTCACGATTAGTTTGGTTTCTTCTCTGATCCATTCGATGTAAAAATCGCTGCATCCTACTTACCTTGATATCTACAGATAGTTCACAAGAAATTTCATCTATTGAACCGTGTGTTTCTATTACTTTATTTAACAATTTTCTTAATTCAAAAATACTTTGAATAAGTATGGTATTCTTAAGCTGAAAGATCTGCTTATTTGAAGCTGGATCTACTGGAAATTTATTCAGAATCGTATTGTCTTCTTTTTTCTTAGCAACTGAGCCGTATAACTTATGCTCTTCTATACTATCAAAACCACTCTTTATCAGGTTTTTCTTTAAATTAACCACAAACTCTGAAGAAGAACTTTGAAGGTGTGTGTCTTCAACTATAAAAATCAAATCTTTGATCTGATCCTCGGAAATACTCTTCCATGATTTACTTAAAGAATTTTTAACTCCACCTAAGATTACAGCCAAACTATACGGAATACCTAGTCTTAAGAAGAATAAGATATTGTTACAAGCTCTTTTACTTATTGGAGCATAGTTTTTGTCCATTCTAATTTTAGAAAAAGAAAAAGAAGAATGATCCGAGAAATTCAGCTTCTCAGACGCATAAGCTTCAAGCCTATAACTGCTATTGAAAAAATAAAGGGCGTGCCATATATCTTGTCTTTTCTTTTCTTCTAGCTGAAACCAACTCCTTCCAAAAAATTTAGTCTTTGATAATTCAGAATGAATAAAAGATCCTTTGAAACCTTCATCATCTTTATAATTAAATTCCTGAGAGTATTCTAAATTCAAGAGTCGTTTTATGTCTTTAAATTTAATACGATAATTAGTGAAAAAATAACCCAAAACTTCTGATCGTTGAATTTCATTTAAGGGTTGTCCTGAAAATTCTATAGAATTTATAAACTTATAAGCTTCGACTTCTTGATATTCAAAACTAGAAAGACAAGCTCTTGTTTTTTTAGATTCAAAAATACAGTACCCTACTTTGTGCTTTTGAGACTTAAGAGGGCGTTGGTAAAACAAAGCTTCCGATGGGTCAGGGTCTTCAGGGGAACCAATTAAAGAGTCCCTTAAACCATCCGAAAGTATGTGGAAAAAGTTTTGTTGAACTTTCCATATTTCATGAATCTCATTGAAGTACATTTGAATTGTACATATTCGGTTCCTTAACCTTGAACTTGTTCTTCTGTAAGAAGTTCCTTCTACTGGTTTAATAGAATTTAAATATTCACCTAGAGTCTCTTCACGAGTAAGTGATCTCATTTCCGCAAAGCCGACTTTGCCTTCTTCAGGAGCACCTTCTTTAAGTACACTTTCAACTAATTTAGAGTTACGCTCTCCAAAGCGATATCCTCGGTGAATTGATATCTGATATAAAATTCGACCTAATTCGAACAAGCTTATTTGATCATTAACGGCTTTTGCACGAAGGTCATATGGATCAAGACTCATCCATTCGTCAAAATTCTTTGTGGGTTTTACTTTTTTTGTAGACCAAGATTTCAAATCATCTATGTCCAAAGGACACATCTGATTCTGAATCAATATTTTTAACAAGTAAATTTTCCGAACTCGTATACGTGCATAACGCACTCTTCGTAATCTAAATATTCTTTTATTAAATTTCTTTGAGATTTCTCGACGCCCCATGCCAAAGTTTTCACTTCCTGGAGAAAAAACATGCGTGCCCATCGCAACGATATCATGAGTTGGTTGGTCAATCAATGTCCATCCAATGGTGTTCACATCAATAAAAATTCCAATTTTTCTAGGCATTATAAAAAATTTACTCTTAATTTGCAGCTCAATCTTATCACAATAAGGCTTTATGCCGTAGGTGAAAAATCTTTAATCCCGCTTCGGTGGGATTTTTTTTGTGCTTGTTTTTCTTTTACTTCGTTTAATTCAACTCTATATTCTAATAGTAAATCATAACATTCCCATAATGCTTCATCGTTTTCTTGAGAAACTGCTTGAAAAATCTGTATTCTTTTTTCAATAAATCTTAAGGTCTCTGCTTTTATTGATTCTTCTGTATAATTAACAGCAGACAAAAAGCCTAATTCATAAGAACGTATAACGGCACAATAGGTGTTTTGAACTCCTAGTTTTTTAAATAAACTCTTCTTAATTTCTTTAAAGCTATTATCATCTAAAATCAACAATCGTTTAATCTCAAAATCTCCTAAACCAAGGGCACATGATTTTAATATTGAATATTCAAAATCAGTAAGTTTAATAGAATGAATTAGGGTCTGTTCGATCATTTAGATATAGTTATCTTCTTATTTTGAGACAAAAATCAATGATTTAAGAATACTTTGAATTACGACATGTAACAACTGGTAGCATACAGGCCTAAAAGCGGTAGAAATAGTTAATAAGTGGTAAAAAGCTCCTAAAAATTCAGAAATTGACCTGTCTAAATTATTATTTAGCGTCTGAAAAAAAAATAATGTATTTTTGCTTAATCATGATAAAATTATTTTTAATCACATTTGGACTACTTGCCCTTGCATTTGCAGGTATTGCTATTAAGATTTTGGTTAAAAAAGACGGAGAGTTTGCCGGCACTTGTGCTAGCCAGAGTCCCTTCTTGAATAAAGACAATGAACCCTGTGGTTTTTGCGGGAAACTTCCTAATGAACAGGAATGTAAAAACCCTGAGCTAGCTCAACAATAAATCTAATTTTATTTTTTGTACATTCAAATATCTATGAAATCTAAAGAAGTTTTAGAAGCAATTAACGCTGCAAAAAAAAATAATCAAAAGGCTTTTGGTTTTCTTTTTGAAACTTACTGGGACTACCTATACAACTATCTTTTAAAAAAAAATGGAAATGAAGATCAAGCAGAGGACATTGCAGTTCGTTCCTTTGCAAAAGCCTTCGATAAAATCGAAACTTTCAACCCCAAATATACATTTGAAACATGGTTGACTACAATTTCAAATAACCTGCAAATTGACGAACATCGGAAAGAAAAGTCTAAAAATAATATTGATTCTGCAGCTTTTGACCAGCAGGCAATTACTCAAGTTCAGGATGGGAATCCTTCCCCTGAAGACCTTTTAATTAGTACACAAAACTTATCCAATCTGCTTCTTAAAATAAAAACATTAAAGACAGAATACAAGACGATAATTCGATTGCGGTTTTTTGAGGAACTTTCGTACAAAGAAATTAGTGAACGATTAGACTTACCCCTAAACACAGTAAAAGTTACTTTACTTCGAGCCAAAAAAATTCTTGCATCAAAAATAACAAATCATGAAAAATAAGCTAAGTAAGCTAGGGCCAGGTCTTCTTTTTGCTGGAGCTGCAATTGGCGTTTCACATTTAGTTCAATCCACAAGAGGAGGAGCTGATTTTGGCTGGGGATTACTATGGGCACTTATTCTTGTGAACTTGTTTAAGTATCCTTTTTTTCAATACGGCCCTCGATTTACGGTTGCAACCAAAAAAAGTCTTTTAGATGGATATATGGAACTTGGAAAGGGTTATTTAAGAGCTTACTTCTTCCTCAACATAGGCACTATGTTTACAATCCAAACCGCAGTTACTATAGTTACAGCGGGACTAGCGTCTCAGGTTTTTGGGATTTCAGAAAATTTAGTTTATTGGTCTGTTACTATTACGCTGATTTGCACATTAATCTTATGGTTGGGTAAATACGCTACACTTGATAGGATTGTAAAATGGGTGATTTTAATTTTAACAGCAACAACAGTGATTGCAGTTGGTTTAGCATCTTTTAAGAATATCACTCCGCTACCCTTAACTCAAATTTTCCCTAAAGAAACCAGTCTTCTATTTTTAATTGCATTTATGGGATGGATGCCCGCTCCTATGGATATTTCTGTGTGGCATTCTCTTTGGACAATTGAAAAAAACAAAGAAAGTGCGTCCAATATAACAATGAAAGAAAGTCTGTTTGATTTTAATGTTGGCTATTGGGTTACACTAATTTTAGGGGTTTGTTTCATGGGTCTCGGAGCATTTGTTATGTTTGGAACAGGAACCGAATTTTCAGATAAAGGAGGAGTTTTTGCTGCACAATTAATCGAACTGTATACTTCTACTCTAGGAAACGGAGTTTACTTGATTATTGCAATTGCAGCATTGGCAACAATGTTTAGTACAACAATCACCACACTAGATGCTTCTCCAAGAGCAATGAGTAAAACAATTGAATTGCTTTATCCCAAAAGAAATAAAAATGATTATAAAATGTGGCTTTTAATTCTTGCAGGAGGAACTATATTCATCTTTACTTTTCTGCTTTCAGAAATGGGCCTTTTAATTCGAATAGCGACCGTTTTATCCTTTATCACAGCTCCTTTTTATGCTTTTTTGAACTTCAAATTAGTTTTAAGTAATCAAATGCCTGAGGAATATAAGCCAAGTAAAAGGCTTAAAATCCTTAGTGTTTTAGGTCTTGTTTTTTTAACAAGTTTTGCCTTAGGTTATCTACTAATTCTCTAAGTAGAAGTTTGTATATTTGCAACGCACAACAATATAATATATGTCGACGGAAATCAAGACTAAAGTAGCAACACCAAAACCCAAATGGCTTCGTGTAAAATTACCTACCGGTAAAAAGTACACAGAACTAAGGGGATTGGTTGACAAATATAAACTCAATACAATTTGTACTTCAGGAAGTTGCCCAAACATGGGAGAGTGCTGGGGAGAAGGAACTGCTACATTCATGATTTTAGGGAATATTTGTACACGATCTTGCGGTTTTTGTGGAGTTAAAACAGGAAGACCCGAATCTGTAGATTGGGATGAGCCTGAAAAAGTAGCAAGATCAATCAAAATTATGGGCATTAAACACGCCGTTATCACCTCTGTTGATAGAGATGACCTCAAAGATGGAGGCTCAATTATTTGGGGAGAAACGATCAATGCAATTCGCAGGATGAATCCTAAAACAACCCTAGAAACTCTGATTCCAGACTTTCAAGGAAACCAAAGAAACATTGATCGAATTATTGCGGTTAACCCAGAGGTCGTATCTCACAATGTTGAAACCGTTAGAAGGCTTACACGAGAAGTGCGAATTCAGGCTAAATACGATCAAAGCTTAAAGGTGCTCTTGTATCTTAAACAACAAGGTGTTCGCAGAACAAAATCAGGGATTATGCTTGGTTTAGGGGAAACAGAAGAGGAAGTTATTCAAACCCTTAATGATTTAAGAAAAGTCGAAGTAGATGTAGTGACTATAGGTCAATATTTACAACCTTCAAAAAAACATCTCGGAGTAAAAGAGTTTATTACCCCAGAACAATTTGAACGTTATGAAAAAATCGGAAAAGAACTTGGCTTTAGGCATGTTGAAAGTGGCGCTCTAGTTCGTTCATCTTACAAAGCACACAAGCACATTCTATAGCAATCTGTTAATTTATCTTGCTTGTAGTTAATATAATTTGATTCAACCGTTCTTCATCTTCCTTATTCAATTTCATTTCAATTTCTAAATAAAATAAAAGATTAGAATCTATAACAGGGTTTAATCTAATAAAATCCTTTTCTGTAGTCAGAAGTAAAGAGCCGTTAGATCTTTGTTTTATTTGACGAATGTCCTTTTCAGTAAACAAATGATGATCTGGGAATTGAAGGTGTTCAAACTCACCACCAATTGCTTTTAAATAATATAATAAAGGGGTTGGATCTGCAATACCAGTAACCAATAAGAAGGGTAAGTTTTCAATTTTATTAATTGGAAAAGTACGTTCTGTGTTTTTAATTTTTTTTGCATATCCAATTCCTGCAAAAAATAAATGTTGGGTATCTGCCAATTGTAATTTACTTGAAATTTCTTTTTTATTTTGTTCTGTTATGTTCGTTGGACATTTGGTTACTATAACAACATCTCCGCGCTTTTTACCAGAACTTAGTTCTCTTAAATTCCCTACTGGAAGATGAAAATCATTAACAAAAAGATGATCATATGAGGTCAAAAGTATCATTAAATCGGGGGTAACCCAACGGTGTTGAAAACAATCATCCCAAACAAAAACTGTATCATCCGTTGCACTTTTGAGCATGTTGTCCATTCCTAATCGTCTTCTTTCAGCAACAGCAACTTTTAATTCTGGATGTTTGGTGAAAAGCATCATAGGCTCATCACCTATCTCCTTAAAGGTCGATTCTGTAGAAGCTTCAACAAAGCCTTTAGTCAATCGGCCGTAACCTCTACTCAATACAGCAACTGGTTTTTTATCTTTAATTAAAGAAATAATATAATCAACGCAAACAGATTTGCCTGTTCCTCCGGTAGATAGATTTCCAACTCCAATTGTAGGGTTTTCATACTTTTTAGAAGAAAATAATCCTACATCAAAAAATAGGTTTCGCAAACTCGTTATTATGCTATATAGAAATGCGAAGGGAAAAAGAAAGAATCGAAAGGAGATCATGCCGACGAATATATTATATTTGTAAAGATAACATTTCGTTTGTGAGACAATCCCTGTAAATCGAAAAACATGAACTTGGCTTTATGAAAATTAATGAAATCACTAAGGTTCTAGAAGCATGGGCTCCCCTGACATATGCCGAAGATTTTGACAATGTAGGGCTATTAGTTGGAGACAATTTAGCAGAATGCTCAAAAGCTTTAATCACTTTAGACACCACCGAAGAAGTAGTTGATGAAGCAATACGGGAAGGCTGTGAATTAATTATTAGTTTTCATCCAATTATATTTTCTGGACTTAAAAAGTTAACCGGTAAAACTTATGTTGAACGAGCTGTCCTTAAAGCTATAAAAAACGACATTGCTATATATGCAATTCATACTGCTTTAGACAATCACAAACAAGGCGTAAGTTTTCAAATGGGTCTTGAATTAGGATTGAAAAATCAACAGGTGCTGATCCCTAAAAACGACATCCTATTGAAACTAAATACATATGTGCCCCATAATTATGTATCAAAAGTTCTTGAATCACTTCACAATGCTGGAGCTGGATCTATCGGCAACTATGATGCTTGTAGTTTCTCTGTAGATGGAATGGGTAGGTATACAGGAAATGATAAAAGCACACCCGCTAATGGAACAAAAGGGGTTCCAACCGAAGCAAAAGAACAACAGCTCAATCTAATATTTCAAAAACATCAAGAAGAAGCAATAATAAATGCACTTAACGAAGCACATCCCTATGAAATTGTAGCCTATGAGATTAACAATATAAACAATTCAAATCAAGATGTTGGAATGGGAAGTATTGGAGAATTAAATCATGAAATGAAGGAAAGTGAATTCTTGGATTATGTCAAAAAAAACCTCAATTGTTCAAACATTCGGCATTCTAAATTTAATGGAAATAAAATACAGAAAGTTGCTCTATTAGGTGGATCAGGAAGCTTCGCAATAGCAGCTGCTAAACATCAAGGAGCAGATGCATTTATCACAGCAGACCTCAAGTATCACGATTTTTTTGAAGCTGAAAATAAAATACTTTTAGCAGATGTTGGCCATTATGAAAGTGAACAATTCACAAATAAATTAATAGCAAGCTATCTTACAAAAAAAATGCCTAATTTTGCATGCATTTTATCACAAGAAAAAACCAATCCAGTTAATTATTTCTAGTATGGCAAAGAAAAAAGAAATCTCAGTAGAAGAAAAGTTAAGATCACTTTTTGATCTTCAAATTATAGACTCTCGAATTGATGAAATTAGAAATGTTCGCGGTGAACTTCCTCTAGAGGTTGAAGACCTTGAAAGCGAAATCGCTGGAATGGACCTTAAACTTGAGCAACTCAATTCAGAATTGAATGATTTTGATTTGGGTATTAAAGAAAATAAAAACATTATTGAAAGTGCAAATGATCTAATTGCAAAGTATGCAGACAAACTCAAAAATGTCCGCAACAATAGAGAATACAATTCCATAATTAAAGAGGAAGAATATCAGCAACTTGAAATTCAATTGGCTGAGAAAAAGATAAAAGAACTTAAAGTTCAAATTGAGCAAAAGAAAGAAACCATTGGCGTTTTAACTGAGCAGCTGGGTGTTAAAACCAATCACTTAACTGCAAAAAAGGAAGAACTAAATGAAATTATGCAAGAAACTGCAAAAGAAGAAACTCTTTTAATGAAACAATCTGCAGCCTTTGAAGAAAAGATTGACGATCGTTTAATTGTTGCATATAAAAGAATACGTGGAAGTGTTAAAAATGGATTGGCTATTGTGCCTATAGAAAGAGGAGCTTCAGGAGGTTCTTACTTTACCATTCCACCTCAAGTTCAGATGGAAATTGCTTCTAGAAAAAAGATAATAACAGACGAATATAGTGGTCGTATTCTTGTTGATGCAGAACTTGCTGAAGAAGAGTATGTCAAAATCAATAAATTAATTAAGAGTGTATAATATTTTATTAAATATTCAAAAAAAGCTACCCAAGGGTAGCTTTTTTTTTGATCTTATTTTAAGGGTAAAAAGAAATCCCTAGAACATCACCAAAAGAAATGAAAGGATTCGTTTGCCATAAGGTTCATCATCTAGCCTAAATTTTTTTTTCTTAACTCCATTTATACTGTTTAAAAAAAATAGAGTAATTTTATCCTATGCAAATAAAGACTCTTTCTTTTCGTCTTTTTCAAAACATCAAAAACCGAGATTCTTACTCTTTGGTTTAATGTCCCCTGTTTTCTCCTTAAAATGAGCCTTTCAAAATTTTAAATTAACTAACATCCTTTTGGTATGCAATTACCTTATATAGAGCCTTATAAAATTAAAACTGTGGAATCGATTCAAATATCGACTCCCGAACAAAGAAAAAAATGGATTGAAGAAGCCTCCTACAACCTCTTTAGGTTAAACAGTGATCAAGTCATTGTAGACTTAATAACGGATTCAGGCACAGGAGCTATGTCAGACAAGCAATGGGCGGAAGTGATGCTGGGCGATGAAAGCTATGCAGGTTCGCGCTCGTTTATTAAGCTAGAAAACACTGTAAAAGATTTAACAGGTTTTGATTATTTTATTCCTGTCCATCAAGGTCGAGCAGCAGAAAACGTGTTGTTCTCAGCTTTGGTAAAAGAGGGTGACTTTATTCCAGGGAATGCTCATTTTGACACTACAAAAGGACACATCGAATATAGAAAAGCTACTGCTGTGGACTGTACAATTGATGAGGCCTTCGACATAACAATAAATCACCCTTTTAAAGGTAACATTGACTTGTATAAACTAGAGAAAAGTCTTCAGAAACATCCCAAAGAAAAAATTCCTTTTGTACTGATGACAATTACCTGTAACTCAGCAGGCGGACAACCTGTGTCTATAGAAAACATGAGAGCTGTTCGTGCCTTATGTAATCAATACGAAGTTGGATTTTATATTGATGGAGCGAGGTTTGCTGAAAATGCCTATTTCATTAAATCACGCGAAAAAGAATTTGCTAACCATAGCATTAAAGAAATTGTAAAAGAAACCTTTTCATTAACGGATGGAATGACCATGAGTGCAAAAAAAGATGGCCTTGTTAATATGGGAGGATTCATCGCGCTTAACGACGTTCAGGTTTATAAAGCCTGTTCTACTTTTGCAATCATGTACGAAGGTTTTGTTACCTACGGTGGAATGTCTGGAAGAGACATGGGTGCACTAGCTCAGGGACTTATTGAAGGTGTAGCGTTTGATTATTTGGAAAGCAGAATAAAACAAACGGCTTATTTAGGCAAACGACTTGATGAATTTGACATTCCTGTTCTTAAGCCTTTTGGAGGTCATGCAATATACATAGATGCATCAAAATTTGTCCCTAACATTCCCAAAGAGCAATACAGAGCACAGTCCTTGGCGGTCGAGTTATATATTGTTGCAGGAATAAGGGGCGTAGAAATAGGGACTTTATTGGCCGACCGAGATCCTGTAACCAGAGAAAATCGTTTCCCAAAGCTAGAAATGGTTCGCTTAGCTATACCTAGAAGGGTTTATACCCTTTCTCACATGGAATATGTTGCCGTGGCAATAAAGAAAGTGTTTGATACGCGCGATGAGGCCAAAAGTGGTTATTCCATAAAATGGGAGGCTCCTATAATGAGGCACTTTACGGTTGAACTCAAGAAAATTTGAGCTAGAATAATGACTAATAAAACCAAATTTGTTTGTCTGTCAAAACCTGGAAAACTTTCGCTTTGTGTTTTTGAGAAATCCAATCATAGGAACTAACAGTAAAAGAAGAAATAACTTTTTCATAATATCTAATTTATCAATACAATGCTTGTTTTCATTATCTGACGTATTTTGAAGATTTAGAAAGTTTTACTGGTGAAATCTTTAAAAATTATGAGAACGGTCAGTTAAAAGAAAAAAGAAACTATAATAAAGACGGAAAAAAAGATGGTTTGTGTGAAGTATATTACGAAAACGGTCAGTTAAGAGAAAAAATGAAACTATAAAGACGGAAAGCAGATCAAGTAACTCTTCAGATGACATACCTACCCAAATAAAAAAACTTAAGGGAATATTGGATGATGGTTCTTTATATAATATGATGAGGAACTATATGTAAGTGTTTTTTAGATTTAAATTAAACATTAGAAAGAGGGTAATTGATTTCAAACTTTTTTATACAAATAGTTCTACTACAACTTCATTATATAATGGATTAGAGGATGAGTATAAGAAATATGAAATACTGATTAACATTATATTGGGGGATAAGACAGAATATTTGGGAGTTGGTGTGTCTAAAAACTAAAAGAGTTACCTAATGAAAGATAACTCAATTTATAAAGTAAAACTTGAAGATGTGGGCGCTGAGGGATTCGAACCCCCGACCCCTTGGGTGTAAACCAAGTGCTCTGAACCAACTGAGCTAAGCGCCCTAGCGGGTGCAAATATAGAATAGTTTATCTTGTTTACAAAGAGTTTTTTTAAAGAATTTCAGCAACCACAAAAGTACTTCCACCTACATAAATAAAATCTTCAGCCCCTGCACTCTTAAGAGCTGATTTATAGGCTATATCAATAGTTTTATAAGCAGTAGCCTGCAGCTTATAGTTTTCAGCATGCTTGATTAAAGCAGAAACTTCTTCAGCTCTTTTGATATTGGGAGCGCTAAAATAATAAATAGCTTTCTTTGGAAGGATTTCAAAAATTGACACTAGATCTTTTTCTTTAACAAAACCAAGAACAAGATGAAGCACTCGATGCGGTGTTTTTTTAATCTGTTCAACAACATAAGAAAATCCAGCTACATTATGCGTTACATCTGCTACCACGTAGGGAGCCTCTCTTAATACTTGCCAGCGACCTTTTAAGTTTGTATTAGAAACTACTTTAAGCAAACCCGAAATAACATGCTCTCTCTTTATTTTATCTAACCCTAATTTATTAAGAGCAACAGCTGCTGTTTGAGTGTTTTTAAACTGATACAGGCCTTTTAAGTCCGATTGGTATGAATGGATTCCCTCTGCATCCGCAAATGTAATTGGAGCCTTTAAAAGGTTCGATCGTTCTTGGAAAACTGAAACAATTTCTGATTGAGTTTCTCCAATAACTATGGGGACATTTTTTTTAATAATACCCGCTTTTTCTTTTGCAATTGAGACCAGTGTATTCCCTAAAAATTGGGTGTGATCAAAACCTATATTGGTAATCACAGAAAGAATTGGGGTAATAATATTGGTAGCGTCTAATCGGCCACCTAAACCAACCTCAACAACTGCATAATCAATATTTTGACTCCTAAAATACTCAAAAGACATTCCAACGGTAAGTTCAAAAAAAGAAAGTTGAGTGTCTATAAAATAGGACTTGTGCTTTTGTACAAAAGCTACTACGTAAGCGGTTTCAATTGCAATACCATTGATCCTTATACGTTCTGTGAAATCTTTTAGATGGGGTGAAGTGTATAGACCTACTTTACATCCTGCTTCCATTAAAACGGAGGTTATCATATGAGCAGTAGACCCCTTTCCGTTTGTGCCTGCAACATGAATAGAAGTGAAGTTTTTGTGTGGATTCCCAAGGTAAGTCATGAAATCCTTCATTTTTTTTAAGCCTGGTTTATAAGCAACAGCTCCTTGTTGCTGGTACATCGGTAATTGTTTGTATAGCCAAGAGCGTACTTCTTCGTATGAATCCACGATTATTCGCCTAATTTAAAATTAACAACAACAAATCCAACCTGCTTGTTTGGTGCGTTAGTATCTGGGAACCATTTGTGTAAATAAGCTGTTTTTTCTGCTGGAGCTAATAGACACGGATGAGAGTTTGTAGTTCCCTTTACCCCTGCTTCTGCCGATACAACAGTGCCAGACTTATCAACCGTAATTCTGACTACCACAACTCCCTCTTGGTTACATTCCTGAGTTACAGATCCTTGATTCTGAAGACTTCGACCATTCAAACCAAAACCAGCTCCTTTCCCCCCTAAACCCGCAGTGCCATAGTAACTACTTGCATAAGGGTTTCCTTCTGTTTTTCCTTTATCTCCGGCTTCTTCATCATCTCCTTCACCTTGACTAGATTCCTCTGATTTATTTGAGTTGTTGAATAAATTAGAAAGAACTTGTTTGGTTGATTTAGAAACCCTCGGTTTGGGTGGTTCTTCTTTTATAACTTCCTCCTTAACTTCGTTTGTGGGAGTTTTAGATTCTGATATTTTTGGGGTTGAAATTTTTTCTGTCTCGTTCTTTATAATTGGCACCGAAGGATCTTTTTGGGTTAAAACTTTTGGAGCCTTTACCTCATTCACCTTAGGGGTGGTTTTTGTAATTTCTGCTTTTGAATTTACCTCTTGCTGTTCAACTTGTTTTGGTTGAGTTTTAGGTGGGGTTTTTCCTTTTCCTTCAGATGTTGTTCCAAAATTAACCTCCATTCCATATGATATTGGGGGATCAAAATAAGAAAGACCTATCCACGAAAACACAATTAGAAGCAACAGCACTATTATGCTGGTAAGCATTGCTGACTTTTTTTTATGTGGTGTGTCAAGAAAACTCATAAATAAATTTTTATTGGGAGTCTACTGCTAAAACAACTTTAATTGAATTCTGATTGGCAATACTCATTACAAATACTACTTCTTCTATAGGGACATTTTTTTCTGCTCGTAAAATTATTACTCGTGAATCTGACTTACCTAATGTACTGAGGAGCTGAGCTTTTAGTTTACTTTTAGACACGGTTTTATCGTCAATATAAAAACGATTATCCTTGTTAATTGAAACCGTAATAGAACTTCTGTTTTCTGTCTTACCTTTAGCCTGCGGCAGCTTAACTTCAATAGTATCCAATTGCTTTGTCAAGGTAGAAGCAATCATAAAAAAGATAAGCAACAAGAAGACAATATCCGTCATAGAAGACATATTGAATTCAGGGGTTATTTTATTTCTTCCTCTAAGATTCATTATGCTGCAGGTTCATTAAGTAAGTCTAAAAATTCAAAAGAAATTGCTTCCATTTGATATACAACTTTAGAGGTTTTAGCAACCAAATGGTTGAATGTTATATAACCTACAATCCCTACTATAAGTCCAGCTACTGTTGTTGTCATTGCAGTATAAAGTCCGTCTGACAATAATTTCATGTCGATGTTTCCACCTGCGTTAGAAATTTCAAAAATAGACAGAATCATTCCAATCACAGTTCCTAAGAACCCGAGCATTGGAGCTGCACCTGCAATTGTTGCTAAGACGCTTACGTTTTTTTCTAATTTATAGACTTCAAGTCTCCCGGCGTTTTCAATGGTTGTATTGATGTCTTCTAAGGGTTTTCCTATTCGAGTGATCCCTTTAGCAATGAGTCGCGCTACAGGAACGTCTTCTTTTACACACAATGCCTGCGCTGTTTCTATTTTACCTTGTGAAACATACAAGCGAATCTGATCCATAAAAGTGTTGTCTATTTTCAAGGCCGAACGAATGGCAAACCAACGCTCAAAATAGATATATAAAGCGATGATCAATAGTAAAAAAAGTAAGCCTATGATAAGCTGACCCCCTACGCCACCATTTTTTATGAGTTCAATAAGAGAAAGTGTTTTCTCTGTTCTAAGTTCTTCTGTTGTTTGAATAAAAAAAGACATCATCATTCTGTTATATAAAGGTTTTAACTATAGAACGAAAAAGCTGCCATTTAAGTATATATTAAGCAACAAATCCGCGCAAAAGCATAAAGGTTATTGATCCTGAAATAAATCCGAGCAAGGCGAGCCATGATATATTCTTGAAATACCAAAAGAAATCAATCTTCTCCATACCCATAGCGACTACTCCTGCTGCAGATCCTATAATCAACATACTACCACCTGTTCCCGCTGAAAAAGCAATAAAATGCCATAGCGCACTATCTGTTGGCTCAGAAAACATGCCAATACTTGCTGCTACTAAGGGCACATTATCAATAACTGCAGAACCAAAACCTAATAACATAATTACAATATCCGTATTTGGAATGGTAGTATTAAGTGTTTCTGCAAAAGCAAACAACATTCCTAAAGATTCTAATGCAGCAACTGCTAATAAAATCCCCAAGAAAAAAAGGATACTGGGTAATTCAATCTTAGATAAAGATTTGTGAACTGGACTGTGGTGAGAAGCTGCGTCACTCTCTTGGTCAATAGACGTAATATTTATTTTTGCTGCACTAAAAATTTCTGCAAAAGTAGATACAAGCGCTAATGAGAACATCATTCCGACATAAGGCGGAAGGTGTGTAATTGTTTTAAAAACTGGAACAAAAACAATTGCCAAAAGCCCTAAATAAAGCATGGTTGAACCATGTTTATGAGTCGCATCGTCATCATCGCTATCATCCATTTTAATATTTCCTTTGAATGCAGGTAAAAAAGATGCCACAAAAACAGGGACAATAACACACACAACCGAAGGAAGAAATAAATAAGAAATTAGTTTAATCGTGGTTACTTTATCAGCAATCCACAACATTGTAGTTGTTACATCTCCAATTGGAGACCAAGCACCACCAGCATTTGCAGATATTATGATTAGACCTGCAAACCAAAGCCTTGTGTCTCGATCTATAATAACCTTTTGCAGGATAGTAATTAATACAATCGTTGCGGTAAGGTTATCAATTATTGCAGATAAAATGAATGCTAGAAAAGCAAAAATCCAAAGTAATGACCTCTTGGATTTTGTTTTTATAAATGACTTTATAGTCGAGAATCCATTGAAATAGTCAATAATTTCAACAATGGTCATTGCCCCAAGTAAGAAAATTATTATTTCAGCAGTTTTACCTAAATGGTGTAATAAAATTTCGTCGATGTGGGTGGGGACTAATTGTTTAAGAGTAGTGTCTACCTCATAAACGGGCATATGCCCAAGGGCAATGATTGCCCAAAGTATAGCCATCATGGCTAAGGCTGGGATTAATTTATCTATTTTGAGAGTATGTTCTAGCGTAATCGCCAAGTAACCGAGAGCAAAAATAGATACTAAGATAATTTCCATAGGGTTTGATTTGAGGCTCTTATAAATTAAAGAGAGGGTTTTGTGGTTTCTTGTGTGGTCTAAAATATAAATTTAATCTTAAATATAGCTTAAAAAATTTCAAATATAACTCCCGAAGAATGATCTCTAGATGATCCTGTTACTGACGCAAAACAATTATGTTGCCCCAACGACCTTAAAAGCCCTAGAAATCCAAAAACCATAGCCTCTTTAAAATCAATGATAGTATCACTTGGAATGCATATTTGCGCTAAACATTTATCTTGAATTAGTTGCATTAAAAAAGTGTTATGAGTGCCTCCTCCTGTAAAAAGTATTTTGCCCGAATCGGGTAAAACTTTTAAGATTTGAGTTGCCAGATGCGAAGCATAAGTATGCATTAAATCTGGAATAGATTCTTGTTCATAAGAACTCAATAATGGAGTGACATTTTGAGCCAGCCATTCAACTCCCAAAGATTTAGGAGGTGACTCATTATAAAAAGACAAAGCATCCAATTCATCTAACAGGGGTTTAACTATTTTACCCTTTGAAGCAATTGCTCCACCTGCATCATAAGCTAGGTTTAATTTATGCGCATAGAAGTTGAAAATCAAATTTGCTGCTGCTATATCAAAAGCAATTGGACTAAAGTCACCGAGCAAACTAATGTTAGCAAAACCACCTAAATTAACGCAAGCTGCATATTCAGAAAAAAGGTGAAACTCCCCACCAGGAACTAATGGAGCGCCTTGACCTCCAAGTGCAACATCTTGAACCCTAAAGTCACAAACAACCCTATGCTGAAGCAGATCTGCAAGTTGCTTTTGATTTCCAATTTGAAAGGTAAGTCCTTGTTCCGGTTGATGAAAAACTGTATGCCCATGAGAACTTATCAAGTCTATCGTATGGTCGGAGTTTTCATTTATAAAAAGCTGAATTTGCTCAGCCAAGAAATTTGTATAATTCAAATCCAAAAGGGCCAGCTGCTCAGGTTTCATTAAGCGGGCTTCAGTAAGCATCTGTTTCCATTGCTCAGTGTATGATTTTGTTGCTGTTGAGATTAATTGGTATTCCCATTTTTTATTGTCCAAAACAAATTCAATCAAAGCCAAATCTAAACCATCTAGAGAGGTTCCAGACATCACACCAATTACACAATAACGCCCTTTATTTTTCATAATCTAATTAATATGAAGTTATATAATCCATATTATATAGAGCGTCTTATGGAATACTATTTTGAATTAATCATAAAAATAGGAGCTTAATTTAATGAATTCTAAAAATATTGGCCCTGAAAATCAAGACTCTTTAACTCATCAAACTTTAGATATCCAAAATAGCACAAAAGTGTTTAAATCAATTATTTTTGATTTTCAAAAACCAAGAATTATGTTACCAAAAAAACAAGGACTCTACTCTCCTGACTATGAACACGACAACTGCGGCGCAGGATTCATTTGTAGTTTAGAAGGGGAAAAAACCAATGACATCATTGGAAAAGCATTGGATATTCTTGTGAAACTTGAACACAGAGGAGCAGTAAGCTCTGATGGAAAAACAGGAGATGGTGCTGGAATCTTAATTGAAATTCCCCATGATTTCATGGTCAAGAATTGTTTGTTCGAACTTCCTGAAGCACATCAATATGCAATTGGAATGTCTTTTTTACCACAAAAGAAAAATCAACGTAATTTTTGTACGCAACTTTTTGAAAAAGAAATAAAAAAACAAGGCTTGTCAATTTTAGGCTGGCGAAAAGTTCCTGTTAATCGATCTGTTGTTGGTCGTATTGCTCAACAAACAGAACCTTACGTTGCACAGGTATTTGTTGGCAAGGGAAATCAAACACTTTCAGACCAAGAATTTAATGTTAAATTATTTATCGCTCGAAAAATTACAGAACATAAAATAATTGCTTCAAAACTTTCTCAAAGCAACTATTTTTACTTCCCTAGTCTTTCTACACATACACTTATATACAAGGGTTTATTGGTTCCCGAAGATATTGAAGCTTACTATTTAGATTTATCAGATCCTTTGGTTGTAACCCGATTGGCTTTAGTTCACCAAAGATTCTCTACCAATACCTTCCCAACATGGGATTTGGCACAGCCCTTTAGATATATGTGTCACAACGGAGAAATCAACACTTTCAGAGGGAATTCAAGTCGTATGCAGATGCGTGAAGAACTTTTCAAAAGCGATTTAATTGGAGATGATATTAAAGAAATACTTCCAATTATTTTAAAAGAAAAGTCAGATTCTTCATCAATGGATATGGTTGTTGAATTATTACTAGCTACCGGCAGATCGTTACCTGAAGTAATGATGATGTTAGTTCCAGAAGCATGGGAAAAACACAAGTCGATGGATCCTCTTAAAAAAGCATTTTACCAATACAATTCCTGTATAATGGAGCCTTGGGATGGACCCGCTTCTATTCCTTTTACAGACGGAAAATACATTGGAGCTCTACTTGACCGAAACGGACTTAGACCCTCAAGATATACCGTGACCAAAGACGGTTATGTTGTTATGTCATCGGAGGCTGGGGTTCTTGATATTGAACCTATAAACGTGGTTAAACACGGTCGTCTAGAGCCCGGAAGAATGTTCCTTGTGAATATGGATGAGGGACGAATTATTGAGGATGAAGAAATTAAAACCAAAGTTGTTTCTGAACGTCCCTACCAAGAATGGCTAGACAAACATCTTTTAAGACTTTCTGAAGTCCCTTACACAGGCAATCATGTTACGGTTGAATCAGAAGATTACGATACACGATTACGAGTTTTTGGTTATACACAAGAAGATTTCAAAACATTAATACTCCCAATGAGTATTCAAGGAAAAGAAGCTATTGGTTCGATGGGAACGGACACTCCTTTGGCTGTATTATCAGATCGCCCTCAGTTACTTTACAACTACTTCAAGCAACTTTTTGCTCAAGTAACTAACCCGCCTCTGGACGGAATTCGGGAAGAAATAGTTACCGATACTTCTTTGTCAATCGGAAGTGATATTAACCTCTTTGACATCACTGAAGATCATGCAAAAAAGCTTAGCATTCAAAACCCAGTAATCTCAAACGAAGATTTAGATAAAATCAAATACATTGAGCATGCAGACTACAAAACCATTTCAATATCTACCTTATACCCTATCGAAAAAGGAGTTAATGGACTGGAAAATGCATTAGAAAATATTATTTCTGAAATTGAAAAAGAAATTGAAAATGGTGCTAACATTGTTATACTATCCGATCGTGGTGTTTCTTCTAAAATGGCTCCTATTCCGATTCTACTAGCTTGTGCTCATACACACAACTCGTTTAAACGTCTTCAAAAAAGATCTAAATTTGGAATCGTAATTGAATCCGCAGAACCACGTGAACCACATCATTTCTCTTGCCTATTTGGTTATGGTGCAAGTGCAATTAACCCCTATATGGTTAATGAAATTATTGAAGAACAAGTCGAAGTAAAAAATATAAAAGGATTTAGTGCTCACGATGCAATACAAAATTACAACAAAGCCATAGCAACAGGGATTGTTAAGGTTATGAATAAAATAGGAATCTCCACGCTAAACTCCTACCGTGGCTCTCAGATATTTGAAGCGCTCGGACTGAGCGAGATCCTTGTAGACCAATACTTTTGTAATACAGCCACTCGAATAGAAGGAATTGGTCTTTATGAAATCGAAAAAGAAATTTCTCGTCGTCACAAAAAAGCATTCAATATCGAAAGCCTTTCTGGACTTGATTTAGAAATCGGTGGAGAATATCGCTGGCGAAGAAACGGAGAGGCACATATGCTAAACCCTACTACCATAGCAAAACTTCAACAAGCGGTAAATCAAAATAACTTTGAGAGTTATGAGGTATACTCTAAAATGGTTAACGAACAAACAGAAAAGCTAATGACCCTGAGAGGTTTATTTGAGTTTTCTAGTTTTGATCCAATTCCAATCGAAGAGGTTGAGCCTTGGACAGAAATTGTAAAAAGATTCAAAACAGGCGCTATGTCTTTAGGATCAATTAGCGCAGAAGCCCACGAAAATTTAGCCATTGCGATGAATCGTATTGGGGGTAAAAGTAATTCTGGAGAAGGAGGTGAAGATCCAAAACGTTTTCAGCCAGACAACAACGGAAACTGGAGGAACAGCGCAATAAAGCAAGTTGCTTCTGGTCGATTCGGGGTAACCAGTCACTATTTAAGTTCTGCAAAAGAAATTCAAATAAAAATGGCTCAAGGAGCCAAACCTGGAGAGGGGGGACAACTTCCTGGCCCAAAAGTAAATCCTTACATAGCCTCGGTTCGAAATTCTACTCCTTATGTTGGGTTAATTTCCCCACCACCTCATCATGATATTTATTCTATTGAAGATTTAGCTCAGCTCATATTTGATCTAAAAAACGCAAACCGAGAAGCTAGAATAAATGTAAAATTAGTTTCTGAAGTCGGAGTTGGAACAATTGCAGCTGGGGTAGCCAAAGCAAAAGCAGATGTAATTTTGATTTCTGGATTTGATGGTGGAACCGGAGCTTCTCCACTTACCTCTCTCAAACACGCTGGACTTCCTTGGGAACTTGGAATAGCAGAAGCACAACAAACATTGGTAATGAACGACCTTCGTAACCGAATCGTTTTAGAGTGTGACGGACAAATGAAAACAGGCCGAGATGTAGCCATAGCATGTTTATTAGGTGCCGAAGAATTTGGCTTCTCTACTGCACCACTTGTAGCGTCTGGATGTATAATGATGCGTGCATGTCACCTCAATACTTGTCCGGTGGGTATTGCAACTCAAGATCCGGAATTGAGAAAGAATTTTAAAGGAAAACCTGAGCATGTAATAAACTTCATGTACTTTGTTGCAGAAGAATTGAGAGGAATTATGGCGCAATTAGGTTTTAGAACCATCAAAGAAATGGTGGGACAATCGCAAAAAATCAATATGAAAAAAGCGGTGGGTCATTATAAAGCTCAAGGAATTGATCTTTCAAAAATATTATATAAACCTGAGGTTGGATCGCTTGTAAAACTTCATAATACCCAAAAACAAGATCACGGTCTTGATAATGTTATTGACTTCAAAATTATAGAAGCGGCACACCCTGCTATCTACAGAAAAGAAGAGCAACATCTAGAGTTCCCTATTTGCAATACCGACAGAACAGTCGGAGCAATATTGAGTAATGAGATTTCAAAAATGCACGGTGCTCCAGGGCTACCTGAAGATACATTAAGCTTAAAATTTACAGGAACAGCAGGACAGAGTTTTGGAGCATTTGCTGCAAAAGGCTTGTTCATGAAAGTCTCAGGAACTTGTAATGATTACTTTGGAAAAGGACTCTCTGGAGCAAAACTTATAGCTCAAGTGCCAGAAGAAGCTAGTTTTAAGGCTGATGAAAACATAATCATTGGAAACGTTGCGCTTTATGGAGCAGTAACTGGTGAAGCTTATATCAACGGAATTGCTGGAGAACGTTTCTGTGTTCGAAACTCTGGAGCAATTGCGGTTGTTGAAGGTATTGGAGATCATGGTTGTGAATATATGACCGGAGGTATTGCCTTGATTCTTGGAGAAACAGGGCGTAATTTTGCTGCTGGAATGAGTGGTGGAATTGCATACCTATTCAATGACGATGGAATTTTTGATGAGAAAAAATTTAACTTAGAAATGGTAGAACTCGAAGACTTAACGGATCAAGATAAAGAAACTGTTCAGGGTTTACTTCAAAACCACAAAGACTATACAAACAGTTCTAAGGCTGCACAAATACTAAAAGATTGGCCGGATAGTTCTAAAAATTTCATCAAAGTAATGCCAACCGATTATAAAAATGCACTAGCAATGCTTGCTGCAGAAGAAGAAGAAAATAAATTAAAGGCTTAAGCGATGGGGAAATTAAGAGGATTTTTGGAATACGACAGAATCAAAGAAGAGGTAATTGATCCTAAAAAGCGAATTGACAACTACAAAGAATTTACAGTTGCTCCTTCTAACGAAGTACTTCAAGAGCAAGGTGGACGTTGTATGGATTGTGGTGTTCCCTTTTGTCATAGCGGTTGTCCATTAGGAAATTTAATTCCTGATTTTAACGATGCTGTTTATAAAAATCAATGGAAAAAAGCGTTACACATATTACAAGCTACAAACAACTTCCCGGAATTTACAGGTCGCCTATGTCCCGCTCCTTGTGAAGAGGCTTGTGTTTTAGGAATTACGAATCCACCTGTTTCAATTGAATTAATTGAAAAATATATAGTTGAACGTGGCTTTGCAGAAGGATGGATTAAAGCACAACCACCTGCAGAAAGAACTGGAAAAACAATTGCAATTGTTGGATCAGGTCCGGCTGGTCTTGCAGCTGCACAACAGCTTAATAAAGCTGGTCATGCCATTACTGTTTTTGAACGTGACAACAAAGTTGGTGGTTTATTACGCTACGGAATTCCAGATTTTAAAATGGAAAAAAATATAATCGACAGACGTCTTGAAATTCTTGAAGCTGAAGGGATTATTTTTAGGTGTAATGTTGAAATCGGAAAGGACATTAGCGCCGAAACTTTAGAATCAGATTTTGATGTCATTCTTATTGCTGCAGGAGCTACTATAAAAAGAAATCTGCCAATACCTGGTTCTGAACTTAAAGGTGTAGTTCAGGCTATGGACTTTTTGCCACATAACAACAAAGCTGTAGATGGTCAATTAGAACGAGAAGCTAAATATACAGCTAAAGATCGTGATGTAATTGTTATTGGTGGTGGTGATACAGGTTCCGATTGTATCGGAACTTCTAATCGTCAAGGAGCAAAAAGTGTAACTAACTTCGAAATAATGCCCAAGCCTGCAGATGGAAGAACAGAAGAAAACCCTTGGCCTTACTGGCCATTTAAACTCAAAACTACTTCTTCTCACGAAGAAGGAATTCACAGAGAATGGAGCATTCTAACCAAAGAATTTGTTGGTGATGCTAAAGGAAATGTTGTGGGATTAAAAACAGTTGAAGTACGTTGGAAAAAAGTACCTGGAGAACGTCCACAACTTATAGAGAAAGAAGGATCTGAAAAAGAATGGCCTTGTGATATGGCATTACTGGCTCTAGGTTTTACAGGACCCGAAAAAACTTTGCCAGAAAAGTTGGGTGTAACTTTTGACAAACGGGGAAATGTAGAAGGAATTAAACAATACCAAACAAATAAGTCTACTGTTTTTGCTGCGGGTGATGTGCGAAGAGGTCAGTCTTTAATTGTTTGGGCAATTTCTGAAGGACGAGAGGCAGCACATCAAATCGACACTTACCTCATGGGGGTTTCGACCTTACCTAAAAAAGAAGCCTCTGGAGATTTAGTTTCAGTATAATTAGTGAAACATTTTGAAACCCGGAACCCTCGTATTGCGAGGGTTTTGTTGGCTGAAATTCATTGTTATTTTAATTATTTAAAGAAAGTAAAAATAGTTTACATTTGACAAATGAATTGATGTCTTAGTATCAATCATAAAATCCTGTTATAGATTAAATTCTCAATACAATGAGTTTAAGTAAAATAGTAGTGGGTAGTGAGGAATGGTGTGGACTCCCACAATTGAATATTCCCGCAATTAAAGCCCGCGTAGATTCTGGTGCAAAAACGTCTGCTCTGCATGCAATCAACATTATTCCATTCAAAAAAGATGGAGATCCTTGGGTTCGATATGAAGTTCATCCGCTTCAAAATGATGGGAAAACAAGCATCCATTGTGAATCTCCAGTAATTGATAGAAGGAAAATTAAAAGCTCAAGCGGCTTGTCTGAATTACGTTATGTAATTAAATCTATTATCTCTATTGCAGAAAGTACATGGGAAATTGATTTAACATTAACCAACAGAGACTCTATGGGATATAGAATGTTATTAGGTAGACAAGCAATGTCTGGTAAAATGTTAGTGGATCCTGAAGCTTCTTTTCAACTGGGAGAATTATCATCAACTTTAATTGAAAATTACTATCACATACATATACAAAATAGATCAGGATTAAAGATTGGACTCCTAGCAAGTAATCCTGATTTATATAGTAACAGACGTATTATTGAAGCCGGAGAAGAACATGGGCATCAGATGGAATTTTTGAACATAAAAGATTGCTACATAAAGCTAGACGGAGAAAATCCGGAAATGCATTATCGTGGAGGACGCATTCTTAAAAATTTTGACGCTATTATTCCTCGAATTCGACCTAGCATGACATTCTATGGCTGTGCACTTACACGACATTTCGAAGCCTTAGGAGTTTATACTCAAAACAGTGCCGCTTCTATAACACAATCTCGTGATAAACTTTATTCGCTTCAACTTTTAATTAACAGTGGATTACCCATCCCAACCACAGGATTTGCAAATTCCCCACTAGACACAGACGACCTCATTCAAATGGTTGGAGGAGCACCCCTTATTGTTAAGCTTTTAGAGGGAACTCAAGGAAAAGGTGTTGTACTTGCTGAAACCAAAAAAGCTGCTGAAAGTTTAATTAATGCGTTTAAAAGTCTAAGAGCAAATATCTTAGTTCAAGAATTCATTAAAGAAGCAGATGGAAAAGACATTCGTTGTTTTGTAGTAAATGGGAAAGTAGTCGAAAGTATTATGCGAACAGCTGCACCCGGAGAATTTAGAGCTAACATTCATTTAGGAGGAACTGCACAAAAAATAAAAATAACACCCAGAGAACGAAAAATAGCACTCTTAGCTGCCAAAACTTTAAATCTAAAAGTTGCTGGTGTTGATATAATTCGGGGAAAAAACAGTCCACTGCTTCTGGAAGTTAATTCATCTCCAGGCTTAGAAGGCATTGAAGGTGTTTCTAGTAAGGATATTGCTGGTCTTATGATAGATGCTATTGAGAAAGATTTGAAATTCACGAAAAAAGACAATTAACTTATGCGTTTTTGGGTTTTTAATCTTATTGTTTTTCTTGTCTCTTTTCAGGCTTTTGCTCAAAGAGAAACAACACCAGTAACTAAAACTACCCTAGTTGTTTTGGGAACTGCTCAAGACGCTGGAAGTCCTCAAATAAACTGTACAAAAAATTGTTGTAGAGCAATATTTGAAGGAAAAAAAAGGCAAACTCCAGTTGTTTCTTTAGGAGTAATTGATCCAATAAATCAGAAACAATTTTTATTCGAAGCTACTCCCAACATCACCCAACAGCTGCGTATTCTTAAGAACAATGCGCCCAGTAAAGTAAACGAAATTCCTGCAGCCATTTTTCTAACCCATGCTCATATCGGTCATTATACTGGACTTATGTATTTAGGGAAAGAAGTAATGAATGCAAAGCAGGTCCCTGTTTATGTATACCCTAAAATGAAGGGATTTCTCGAAAATAACGGTCCATGGAGTCAGCTGGTGTCGAACCAAAATATTGATTTAAAATTAATGGACAAAGACAATTTGGTGCAGTTAAGTTCTGAGTTATGCGTCCGTCCTTTTCAAGTTCCCCACCGAGATGAATTTTCTGAAACAGTAGGATATCAAATAAATGGCCCTGAAAAAAGTGCTCTCTTCATTCCAGACATTGATAAATGGGAAAAGTGGGAAACTTCGATCATAGAAGCAATCAAAAAAGTTGATTATGCTTTTATCGATGCTACTTTTTTTAGTGGAATTGAAATACAAGCTCGAGACATTTCAGAAATACCACATCCATTTGTAATCGAAAGTATTGCTTTGTTTAAAAACCTTTCCGATTCCGAAAAAGACAAAATACATTTCATCCACATGAACCATACAAATCCATTATTAAATCCTGAGAGTAAAGAATCAAAAAAAATTATAGATCTAGGCTTTCATGTAGCGCGAACTGGAGATCGTTTTATCCTTTAATATGAAATCTAAAAAAATTGCCATAATTGGCGGAGGAGCAGCTGGTTTTTTTGCCGCCTTATCTGTAAAAGAACACCATCTAGACCATCAAGTAATCCTTTTCGAAAAAACATCTAAGGTGCTATCAAAAGTAAAAGTATCTGGTGGAGGGCGCTGCAACGTAACCCACGACTGCTCAGACATACCAACTCTTTGTGAGGCATATCCTCGGGGTGGAAAAAAACTAAAATCCCTCTTTTATCAATTCAGCACAACGGATACCGTTGCTTGGTTTGAAAGTCGGGGCATTCCATTAAAGACAGAAAAAGATGGGCGAATGTTTCCCGTATCTAATGACTCGCAGAGTATAATCGATTGTTTGATTGGTGAAATGACTCGTCTAAAAATAACATTACAACTGGATCAAACCATTAAACAGATGGAACAAGAGGCAACAGGTTGGAAACTAAATTTCAAAGACCAACCGTCCCAAAGATTCGATTCAGTTATCATTGCAACAGGTGGAAGTCCCAAAATTAAGGGGTTTGATTGGTTGAAGAATTTAGGTCACAACATTATTTCTCCAATTCCTTCCTTGTTTACTTTCAATATGCCAAGCGAAGCTATTAAGGAGCTTATGGGATTGGTCGTTGAAAATACCCGTATAAAAATCAAAGACAGCAAAATCAATACCCAAGGACCCTTGCTTATAACCCATTGGGGGATGAGTGGACCCGCAATTTTAAAAGCATCTGCTTTTGGTGCTAGAGAATTAAGTGACCGGGGATACGAATTCAAAATTCAGGTTAATTGGGTTAACGAAACCAATACAGAGTTACTTTTTGAACAGCTACAAGAATTTAGCACGTTACATCCTCAGAAGGGAATTGGTAATCAGAAAGCATTTACACTTCCAAACCGCCTTTGGAACTTCTTGTTAGAAAAAATTGATATCTCTACCGACAAAAAGTGGAATGAGGTTGGTAAAAAGAAATTTAGACAATTGGCGACCATACTAACCCAAGACAACTACCAAGTCTCTGGAAAAACAACATTTAAAGAAGAATTTGTAACCTGTGGTGGTATTGATTTGAATGAAATTAATCTCAAAACAATGCAAAGTAAAAAAGCTAAGAATCTATATTTTGCCGGGGAGGTAATCGATGTCGACGCAATAACAGGAGGTTATAATTTTCAGGCAGCTTGGAGCGGTGGCTATATAGCTGGAAAATTAGGGAGTTGATGAAAATCATAAACTAACTGTATCGAATATTTGAACACGATTTTCGAATACTCAAAAACACTCTTTTTATGTGTATTATAATGTGTAAATTAACTAAATTAGTTATCCCAAATTAAACTAATGAAAAACAACACACCCTTAGAAGAATTAACCAAAAAAGCAAAAGAAATAAAGTTCAACATGGGAACTGACTTATTGGCTGGAGAACTTATTCAAACACTAATATCTTCAAAGGTAAATGGTGACTTTTTGGAACTAGGAACGGGCATGGGAATTTCGACCACTTGGATGCTTAATGGCATGGACGAAGAATCCAAACTAACTTCTATTGATAACAATCCGGAATTAATTGAAATAGTATCAAATGTGCTTGGCAATGATTCAAGACTAGAACTTATAACCGAGAATGGCTCCGTATGGATTAAAGAATATGATGGAGCACAATTCGATTTGATATTTGCAGATGCTTGGCCAGGAAAATACAGCGACTTAGAAAAAACTTTAGAACTTGTTAAGCCTGGTGGATTTTATATCATCGATGACATGCTACCACAACCCAATTGGCCTATAGGACATGAGTTAAAAGCAGAAGCACTTCTAGATGAACTAAAAGGACAGGCTAACTTTAGAATGAACTTTATGAATTGGAGTACAGGTATTGTAATTTTAACGAGGACATCATAGAATAACCATACAACAATCCATACTTTATTAATTGGGTATTTATTCTATATAAAAATACCCGCAACAAACGTTGTTCTGCACTTTTCTGATATAATATTAGAACTTGAGATCGACCCTTCAGATAACATCATAAAAAAACCCTTTACATTTCTGTAAAGGGTTTTGAAGAAGGCGACGACATACTCTCCCACCAATAGGCAGTACCATCTGCGCAGATGGGCTTAACTTCTCTGTTCGGAAAGGGAAGAGGTGAGCCCCATCGCTATAGCCACCTTAATTTTCGTAGCGTTTTTGCACTACATAATAAGTTAACATATTGAAAAAAGATAAATAGTTGCTTGTAAAGTTTTGTTGTAAATAAAAATAAAAAAGAAGAAGTGCACGATAGGCCTATGGGTAATTAGTATCACTCGGCTATGACATTACTGCCTTTACACCTATGACCTATCAACGTAGTCGTCTCCTACGACCCTTAAAAGAAATCTCATCTTG
>Ga0209716_1000037_pt1 | contig 128497 bp, 109 predicted proteins | sample COGITO_mtgs_1205_FD_184811 | JGI IMG/M metagenome (GOLD analysis project Ga0209716, IMG submission 184811) | Pelagic marine microbial communities from North Sea - COGITO_mtgs_120531 (SPAdes) (version 2) | ecosystem: Environmental > Aquatic > Marine > Epipelagic ... | reverse complement strand
TGCACTGGATTGTATCAATTGTTAAGGTAAGAAAAAGGCGCGATGGACAATTCCATAACGCCCTCTTCGGGGGGGGTAAATCTTAATTAGAGACGACTCTTAAGATGCGTCGAAATATTCGGTTGGCATCGCCATAACACTGTCGGTGCTTGCCTTCATCGTTTTGGCATGCATGTCTGCGCGAGGAAGAATACGGTCAAAAAAGAATGTTGCGGTATGCAGCTTTTCTTGCAGAAATACACTATCACCCTCTCCTGCTACCAATTGCGCAGCTGCAACCTTACTCATGCGAGCGAACATGTATGCCATGTAGGCATAACCGGAGAACATTAAGAAGTCGACTGAACCAGCACCGACAGAATCCGGACGTTTTTTAGCGCCGGCTCCCAATTTGTAGGCCAAAAATCGCCATCTCATAGCCAATTTAGCAACTTGCCAAGCTTGATTACGAACTATTTTATCCCTACCTGCAGCAGTCCAAGGCATACATCCTTTAGCAAAAGAAAGCATCTCCCCTGTAAACACATTGAGTTGCTTGAGACGATCAAGCAGCACCTTGCGTCCAACTAAATCTAGCGCCTGGATACCAGTAGTGCCCTCATAAAGTGTTGCAATGCGGCTATCCCTGAGAATTTGCTCCATACCCCACTCTTTAATGTAACCATGCCCGCCAAACACCTGTACTCCATGGTTTGCAGCTTCTACTCCTAACTCTGTGATAAACCCTTTCAGTATAGGTGTACAGAACCCCAATCTTGCTTCCGCGGCTTTTTTTGCTTCCTCTGTCTTTCCCGCGCGGTAAACATCAGCAAATTGCGAAGCATAGGTCACCATCGCTCGACCACCTTCAGCAATAGCACGCTGAGTCAGCAACATGCGTCGCACATCGGGATGTTCAATAATCGCATCCGCTGGCCCATCAGGGTTTTTAATACCAGAAATTGACCGCATTGCCAGACGATCACGCGCATAGGCGGAGGCTCCTTGATAAGATCGTTCGGCCGCCGAAACACCCTGGCTAGCCGTACCAATACGCGCTACATTCATGTACGTAAACATGGCATTCAAACCATCATGCGGCTCACCAATAAGAAAACTCTTGGCATTATCAAAATTAAGAACCGCGGTACCATTTCCGTGGATACCCATCTTGTGCTCAATCGAGCCACATCTAACCCCATTCCTTTCTCCTGCAGAACCATCTGCAGCCGGCAAGAACTTGGGAATAATGAATAGTGAAAGGCCTTTGGTCCCTTTGGGTGCATCAGGTAATTTAGCCAATACGATATGAACAATGTTTTCAGTTAAATCATGCTCTCCGGCACTAATAAAAATCTTGGTTCCATCTACACTGAAACTTCCATCGGCATTGGGCACTGCTTTTGTCTTCATTTGCCCTAAATCAGTGCCACAATGGGGTTCGGTAAGACACATGGTGCCGCTCCAAACACCACTAATTAGCTTTGTTAAATAATCTTTTTTCTGATCCTCAGTGCCATGATCTTCCAGTGTAGCGATGGCTCCTTCACTAAGTCCTGGATACATTGCCCATGCCCAATTAGCAGTGGTAATCATCTCAGTCACTGCCAAGCCAATAGATGACGGAAGATTCTGGCCACCCATACCTTCGCTGCCAGTCAACGAGGTCCATCCTGCTTCAATGTAGGTTTTGTAGGCTTCTTTAAAGCCTTCAGGCGTAGTTACTTCACCATCAGTCCAAACACAGCCGTCATCACCTGACTGATAGAGCGGTGCCAACTCGTTTTCACTAAACTTTGCACCCTCGGCAAAAATAGCCTCAATCATATCGGGAGTTGCCTGATCACCACCCACTACCTGTTTGAATTGAGTTTGCATGTCAAAGACATCATTGAATAAAAACAAGACATCTTTCATTGGAACCTTGTAACTGGGCATTCTATATATCCTCTTCGATAATACCGTCTAAATGGGCCTCTTGGCCCGATTCATTGAATAGTGAGAACAACGTTTTATTTTCTTCATGTTTGGTATAAAACAAAACCTTGGAAGGCAAAAATAGCGGCCGATGAAAGCTTGCACGAACTCGATAGCCTTCACCTGGTAATTGATCCTTTAAAACAGCGAGACTTCTAGCCTTACTCCACATGCCATGAACAATAGCTCTTTTAAAGCCAAAGAGCTTAGCCGTCATGGCGGTTAAATGAATTGGGTTGTAGTCTCCAGAAACCCTTGCGTAACGCCGGCCCATTCCTCGATCAACTGACCATGTTTGAGGTTCCCCGATCCGCATAATGGGATCTGCTGTCTGGCGAGGGATCGCAGTTTTACAGCGATGTAGCATCGTCGATTCACTCGACCACACCAGTTCGCCATTAACCTTAGCCATCATACCAACTGACCATTCAATACCCTTGGACGTGGGAGAGTTGCTCATAATATAAGCAGACAGATCGATGGGAGATCCGATTGGGAAGTATTTGAGGACGGTTATTTCATTACGCAGGTGTACTTGGCCCATGGCTTTCATCGGAAAATCAGCATGTGTCATGATATTTAAGACCAATGGAAAACCAAGCATACTTAAGTAGGTTGGAGGCAGGCTTTCGTTTTCATCAAAGCCCATTAGCCTTTGATAAGCCAACAAATGTCTACGATCAATTTTTAAACCGTGAATAGAGTTTCCAAGCATAGGTAGACTTTCGCCATCGGCAAACTTATCCGATTTGACTGCCGCTTTTCGGAACAAAGCGAAAATACCAGGGAGCTCAGTGAGTTCGTCGATGCTGGGCAATTTTTGACTTTTGTCATCAGTTTGTGAATGCATTTTCATTCCCCTACCGTAAATACTCTCAGGTCGAAAGTCACTAGCAAAAAATTTAACAGTTTTGTCATTTGGGTCAATTGTGTATTATGGTGTTTTCAATGGAGATTCTATGGCAGGTTTAACGGATTCGGGGACACTAGTACGATTGGCTTATCAGGGCTTGTTGGCTCTTGAGGTCGATGCCGATGAAATTTTACGTCAATCGGGTTTTGATCCGGCTAAATTATACGAGGCAAACCTGCGTACGCCCTTTGCTGCGCAGCCTCTATTCTGGAAAGCCGCAGTAGAAGTCTCTGGAGATCCATGCATCGGACTGCATCTTGCTGAAAAAATGCCGGTATATAAAGGCCAGATATTAGAATACTTAATGTTAAGCAGCCCCACCTTTGGGGATGGGCTCGAGAGAGTCTTAAATTATCAACGTTTAATTAGTGATGCCCTACACGGATCTCTCGAGATCTCACCACTTCCTTGCCTTACTAATTATTTTTCCAATCACCAATATGCCACCTCACACTTAGCCGAAGCCATGGTGTTAGGTTTGATCAAACTATTTGAATCAGTCACTGATGGCGTCTTTATTGCCGAAAAAATAGTATTTAACCATTCTCCCAATGCTGATATTAGTGAGTATGAGCGTATTTTTAATTGCCCTGTTGAGTTTAATGCTAGATCTTTTAAATTGTATTTTCCTAAAACTGTCCTTGAATATAGATCACTTTATGCTGAGACACAGCTCCTTGATCTACATATGCAAGCCGCAGATCAGCACCTTGAGATTCTGAAACAGGGTGATTTAATCAAAGAAGTCCGTATGCACATGGCGAGCTTACTAGAATCTGGAGAAATTACTTTGGATTCCGTATCTGCACTTATGTCTGTTAGCACGCGTCATTTGCGACATCAGCTAAACGTTGCCGGCACTAGTTTCCAAAAAATACTAAACGATCTACGACATCGCTTAGCACTCAGACTGCTATCACAGACCAACGAGGCCATTAGTGAAATTATCTATCTAACCGGCTTCTGCGAACCGAGCACTTTTTATCGTGCTTTTAAACGCTGGGAAGGAACCACGCCAATTGATTACCGCCAACGGATGCGCAAACAACTTGAGTAGAAACTGATTCGACATTCGCCTTCTCAAGTGCGGAGATTCGCGTAGAATAGCGACGCCCTTTTAGTGAACCAAATCAAATTTATTTTGGAGTAGCAGTTAGAATGACCGATCAGACCAACCCAGCCTTTGAACTATTACGCAAACAAGACATACCATCATTAAATGTGGAGTATCAAGAATATCGGCATAAGGTCACTGGTGCACAGCACATTCATCTAGCATCTGAAAATAAAGAGAATGTGTTCCTGGTTGCACTGCGAACTGTGCCAGAAGATTCGACTGGTGTGGCTCATATTCTTGAGCATACTGCCCTGTGTGGCAGTGAAAAGTATCCTGTGCGAGATCCGTTCTTCATGATGATTAGAAGGTCTCTCAACACCTTTATGAACGCTTTTACCAGCTCTGACTGGACGGCGTACCCCTTTGCCAGTCAGAACAAGAAAGACTTCAACAACCTACTCAGTGTCTATCTAGATTCTGTATTTTTTGCTCGTCTTGATCCACTCGATTTTGCACAAGAAGGTCATCGTTTAGAATTCTCCGATTCAGAAGATTCAAACTCAGAGCTCACGTATAAAGGGGTAGTGTATAACGAGATGAAAGGAGCAATGAGCTCAATTAACTCGACTCTATGGCAAACAATTACCAAGCACCTGTACCCAACCAGTACTTATCATTACAACAGTGGTGGCGAGCCAGCCGATATACCTGATTTAAGCTATGATCAATTCAAAGCATTTTATAACGTCCATTATCATCCGAGTAACGCGATCTTTATCACCTTTGGCGATATTCCCGCAGCTGAGCATCAAGCTCAATTTCAGGAACAAGCACTACATCGGTTCGATAAGCTTGATTGTCATATCGCAGTCAACGACGAAAAACGATACGACAAACCGCAGTACGTAGAAGAAGTCTACGCTTTTGATGAGCCGGATTCTCCCGAAAATCACAGTCACATCGTACTCTCATGGCTGCTTGGAGACTCAACCGATCTTGAAGCAACAATGCGAGCCCGTCTACTTGCAAGTGTTTTACTTGATAACAGTGGTTCACCTCTGCAGCAAGCACTTGAAACTACAGATTTGGGTACCGCTCCTTCACCAATGTGTGGTCTTGAAGACTCACAAAAAGAAGTTTGTTTCGTCTGTGGAATCGAAGGTTCAAATCCCGAGGATGCAGATGCAGTAGAAAGTCTTATTTTAGGCGTACTGCAAAATGTTGCCGACCAAGGTCTTCCCCAAGAACAGATAGCTGCGAGTCTTCATCAACTTGAACTATCGCAACGTGAGGTGTCAGGAGGAGGATATCCCTATGGTCTGCAAATAATTCTAACAGCCCTCACCAGCGCCACACACCGAGGTGATCCAGTCGCTCTTTTAAACCTAGATCCCGTGCTGGAGAAACTACAGCAGGAAATCAAAGACCCTCAATTTATCAAGACTTTGGCACAAGACCTTCTCCTCAACAATCAGCATCGCGTTCGTCTTGTGATGAAACCGGACTGCAATCTAGGTCGATTAACAGAGCAGCAAGAAAAAGATCGTCTAGCGAGAATTCAGAAGGACTTGGACTCTGAAGATAAACAACAAATCATAGATGAAGCCGTTGCTCTTAAAAAACGACAGGAGATGGAAGAGGATCTAGACATATTACCTAAAGTGGGTATCGAAGATATTCCTGCAGACATTTTCTACGCAGAACCAAATGCTTCTCGTGCTTCACCCATCGCTATGACTAGCTATAGCGCCGGCACTAACGGCCTGGTGTACCAACAGGTTGTTATGCCTATGCCCTATTTTACCCCCGAGCAAATGGACCTTTTACCGCTGTATAGCACCTGTGCTACTGAAATGGGAGTGGGTCATCGAGATTACTTGGCAACTCAATTGTGGCACTCCAGCGTGGTGGGCTCCTACTCTGCCTCAGCTAATGTGCGTTCAGATAAAGACTGTTTAGAAAAACTCCATGGCAACATAAGCTTCTCTGCCAAAGGCCTGGCTTCGAACCAGGCAGCAATGACCGATCTAATGCAACAATCGATTGAACACACACGTTTTGATGAATTACCCCGGTTACGTGAGTTGGTGGCTCAAATTCGTAGTTATCGCGAGTCATCCATTGTGGGAAATGGCCACATCATGGCTATGCATGCTGCAGCGAGTGGGCTATCAACTAGTGCTTATTTAACCCAGCGCTGGGGTGGTTTAAGTGGACTATCATTGATTAAGGCGCTTGATACCAGCCTCAATAATGAGCAAGAATTAGAAAAACTAGCTAGTCAACTGCAAGAAATCCATACTAAAGTTCTCCAGCAACCGCGTCACCATTTATTAATTGCTGAGCAAGAGCGCTTAGATGTCTTTGAAACTCAGATACAGTCGAATTTTAAGACTCATGCAGAAAACAAAAGCACTGTGAGTAACTTCATCGACTATCAACCAACACTGTCTCCAAGCAACCACTGTTGGACTGCCAACACCCAAGTAAGTTTTTGCGCTCGCGCTTATCCTACCGTTCCCGCTGGTCATGAAGATTCAGCTGCCTTGACGGTCCTGGGTGGAGTATTACGGAATGGCTTCTTACATCGTGCCATTCGAGAACAGGGCGGTGCCTATGGCGGTGGGGCCTCTCAGGACAATCAATCTGGTGCTTTTCGATTCTATTCTTACCGTGATCCTCGTATTGAAGGCACGCTTAATGATTTTGATGAGTCCGTTAATTGGCTTTTAGAAACGCCTCCTAGTGCAGATAAAGTTGAAGAAGCTATCCTCGGGGTCATAGGGACTCTTGATAAACCGAGCTCTCCTGCAGGTGAAGCAATTCAAGCGTTTCACTCTGAGCTCAATGGGCGCAATAAAGACTCGGCTCTTGCTTTTAGAAACCGGATTTTAAACGTGACCAGTGGTGATCTAAAGAGAGTGGCTGAAAAGTATTTGTGCCAAGAATTTGCTCACACCGCTATTATCACCAACACTGACTTAGCTGCGACCAGCGGTCTAAATACTATCGCGGTATAGATAATGGCTCATTCCAAGTCCGATAATTTATTTGCCTACCCCATTGGCAGGGTGCCGAATTTTATTTTCGATCAAGCTGTTGTGGATGTCTTTCCCGATATGATCAGTCGATCAGTACCTGGCTATGAAACAATTTTGGCCCACTGTGGTGAATTAGCATCACGCTACGTGCAACCAAACAGTAACTGCTACGACCTTGGCTGTTCTCTTGGAGCGTCAACTTTGGCAATGCGTTCGCGAATCGAAGATCGCAATGCAATTATTATTGCAGTCGATAATTCAGATGCCATGTTGAAAAAGTGCGCGAGTATCTTGGAATTATCGCCATCGATGGTTAGTACTAAATTGGTCGATAAAGATATTTGCGAAATTTCTATCGACAATGCTTCAATGGTGGTGATGAACTTTACTTTGCAATTCATTCCCATGGAGAAACGTGCTGCCCTTATAGAAAAAATTTACGCAGGGTTAAACCCTGGGGGATGCTTAGTTATTTCAGAGAAATTGCGATTTGAACCTGACAGTCTAGACAGTTTACTCAGTGACCTACACCATCAATTCAAACGAGCCCAAGGCTACAGCGAATTGGAAATAAGCCAGAAACGTGACTCTATTGAAAACGTTTTAATACCTGAAACATTAGATAACCACATACAAAGATTGAGGGCCTGCGGTTTTCAATCTGCAAGCCCTTGGTTTCAATGTTTCAACTTTTGCTCTCTAGTGGCTATTAAGTAAACTGAAACGACATTATGTTGTCATTTTGATGGCCATTTTGATCAGTTTACGAACCTTCGGAGTGTAGGGTGGGTGCAACATGGACGCTGAACTGAACTTATCATTTAAAACACTGCGCTCATGTGTAAAGGCATTAAAACCCCAAACTCCACCAGACTTACCAATACCACTATTGTTAACCCCACCAAAAGGCAGGTTGTGATGCAAAAAGTGCATCATCGTTTGATTAACACAGGTGTCACCAGCACTTGTTTCACACAATACTTTATCGATGTTACGTTTATCCGTACTGTAGATATAGAGTGCTAACGGTTTAGGTTTACTATTCACGACATCAATTACTTCTTCAATATTTGAGAAGGTAATCACAGGAAGTAAAGGCCCGAAGATCTCTTCCTCCATAATGGCCGAATCAGACGCCATACCTTCAATCAGAGTGGGCGCAATAAATCGACCAGCATCATCTATCTGGCCACCAGTAATTAACTTACCTCCCTGAGATTTTGCATCTTCTAGCAATCGATTAATGCGATTGTAGTGACTCGTGTTAACGACCTTACAGTAATCACCATTATCTTTTGCGTTATTGCCCAATCCGTACTGTTTTTCGACACAAGCAGTCAACTCACGCACAAACTGATCTTTAACTGATTCATGAACATAAAGATAATCTGGGGCAATACAGGTTTGACCGTTATTGCTGAATTTACCCCAAGCAATAGACTGCACCGCCTTTTTAATATTAACGCTCTTATCCACAATAACAGGACTCTTACCACCGAGCTCTAAGGTGACAGATGTTAGGTTTTTTGCTGCAGCTGCCATGACATGCTTCCCTACCGCTGGACTACCAGTAAAGAAGATATGATCAAAGGGTAATGCGGTGAGGTAACTAGCAACATCAGCCTCCCCCTGAAAAAGGCTAACCTCCTCAGGTCTAAAGGCACGCTCCACTATATCTGCAATAACTGCGGACATATTAGGCGTCATCTCAGAGGGCTTGATAATGACAGTATTACCTGCTGCTATCGACCAAATCATAGGTCCAAATGTCAAATTGAACGGATAGTTCCAAGGAGATACCACTAGAGTGACACCCTTGGGTTCTTTAACAATTTTAGATGATGTGCCAATCATGCTAGCGGTCGGCATCACAGATACAGGTTTCATCCATTTCTTTAAATTTTTTCGCACGTGCTTTAATTCAGCCAGCACTGCCATAATTTCAGACATATCCACTTCAGCCTGGGGTTTGGAAAAATCATCAGCTGCTGATTGGTAGATTTTTTCCTCGGACTCACGAAATGCTTGTTCGAAACGGTCAAGGACCGCCAGTCTTTGTTTGTAGTCTGACTTACGCAACTCCAATGCATAGCGTTGCTGACGTGCAAAGACATCATCAATTTGGTTTTTTACCTGCTCATTTAGTTCGGTCATATTCATTTCCTAATCCGTAATTTCTAATTGTAGTTCTATATTGCATCAATAGTGCGGTGGGCGTTCAACGTTATCACCGCCACCCTGATCCGCTGTATCTTGGAGAGACTCAAGACGTTGCAACAAAGTCTGGTGAGCTTTAGTTAGTGCCTCTATTTCTTGTTGTTGACGGAAAATCTCTTCGCCCATCTCAGTGCTGGCCATCTCAACAAAAGCCAATTTCTCTTCCAATTCTTGAAAGCGCTCTTCACTCATTTAAATTGCCCTCAATAAGTCTGTCAAAATGATAATAACTTGGGATAGTAGATTATGCACCTATTGGCATAGCATGTGGCAAAATTTTTCTTCTCCACACAGTTTAATTCATTAAGTCTGAGCCACTTTAAAACAACGAATCTCAGAGATCGTCTTATGGAAATCATTTACAATATCGCTCTTTCATTGTAGGTGTACCAATGCGCGCTTTTCCCTTTAACTATGGTCCTTTCTTAAACTGGCTACAAAACTCTGATTTAAAAGAATGGTATGACACATTACCTGATCTCATCGATGAGCGCCTGGATGGTCGTCGCTGGGGTGACATGCCTGAATGGCTAGAGTCTTTGCGAACTCTTCCGAGTGTGGTCACCCAAAGTAGTGATTTTACCAATGGCGTTATCATAAAAACTAAAGATGATCTAAGTTCGGAAAGTTTCGGTCAGTTGCAGCAGAGTTTAATGGGACTGCATCCATGGCGCAAAGGCCCTTATGAGCTGTTTGGATTACAAATAGATACGGAATGGCGTTCTGATTGGAAGTGGGACCGAGTAATACCCCATCTTCAGCCTCTGAACAACCGCCTCGTTTTAGATGTTGGTTGTGGCAACGGCTATCATTGTTGGCGTATGCTCGGGTCTGGTGCCAAACGAGTAATTGGTATCGATCCTTCCGCCAAATTTGTATTTCAGTTTAACGCTATTAAAAATTATGCAGGCATTGACCTACCCATTGACGTGCTTCCATTGGGCATAGAACACATGCCCAGTAAACTGGCCGCCTTTGATACGGTGTTCTCTATGGGCATTTTATATCATCGACGGTCACCTATGGAGCATTTACGAGAGCTGCGTGAACTTCTGCGTCCTGGAGGACAATTAGTTCTTGAAACTCTGGTGATAGATGGACCCAAAGGCCAAACTTTAGTGCCAGAAGGACGCTACGCTAAGATGCCCAACGTGTGGTTTTTGCCAACACCTGAGACTTTAGTGAGTTGGCTACGCAAACAAGGATATATTAACCCTAGGATAGTAGATATTTCTATAACAAGTGTTGACGAGCAAAGAAGCACAGGGTGGATGACCTATGATTCACTGAGTGATTTTTTAGATCCAAATGATGTCAGTAAAACGGCTGAAGGACACCCCGCACCCACTCGCGTAGTGGTAATTGCAGAAGTGCCCTTTTAGATTGAAGCAGGTCTAATTAGGCTTTTAAGGCTTCATCCGCGGGTACATACGTATAACCTAAGGCATCAGCCACGGCTTTGTAAGTGACTGAGCCCTTATGTACATTTAAGCCGTTCTGTAAATTAGAGTTTGTAAACAACGCATTGACCGGGTCATTAGCCAAGGCAATGGCGTAGGGTAAAGTTGCGTTATTTAAAGCCATGGTTGCGGTCCGAGCAACACCCCCAGGCATGTTAGCAACACAATAATGAACAACTCCATCAACGATATAGGTAGGGTGGTCATGGGTAGTTGCCTTTGATGTTTCGAAGCAACCTCCTTGATCAATAGCCACATCAACTACCACAGCCCCTTTTTTCATACGCTTTATTAGACTATTGCTCAGTAACTTGGGTGCCGCCGCTCCATGCACTAACACAGCACCTATAACTAAATCTGCCTGCAATGCATACTCCTCAATTGCAGCATCAGTAGAAAAAACACAGCTCGCTCGGCCCTCGTACTCGCTGTCAAGCTGACGTAAGCGTGGAATAGAGCGGTCGAGAATCGTCACGTTAGCCCCCATACCTACTGCCATAGAAGCAGCATTATCTCCCACCACTCCACCGCCAATGACTAGAACATTCGCCGGAGCTACCCCCGGTACACCTGCCAACAAAACCCCGCGCCCCCCCTGTGCTTTTTCCAAGTGATGGGCGCCAGCCTGTACTGACATTCGTCCGGCGACTTCCGACATGGGAGCTAATAGGGGGAGGCCTCCTTCGGCGTCAGTAACAGTCTCATAGGCCACACATGTTGCTCCAGATTCTAATAATAACTTAGTCTGATCTGGATCTGGCGCGAGGTGTAAATATGTATATAAAATTTGCCCCTCCCGAAGCATTTTGCACTCTTGGGGTTGTGGCTCTTTAACCTTAACTATCATTTCACCACGAGCAAATATTTCCTCTGCACTAGAGACGATCTCAGCGCCAGCAGCAACGTACTCTTCATTTGTAAAATCAATAGCAACTCCAGCATTGTGCTCAATCATAACTTGATGCCCATGCTTCACTAATTCTTTTACCGAAGAAGGTGTAAGTCCTACACGATACTCATGATTCTTAATTTCTTTTGGGACACCTATTAACATAAATTTTTCCACCCTAAAGCTAATTTGAATAAACATTTTTATAGTGCAATTTTACTTATATACAGCATTATTTATTACTTAATACCTTTCGCAAACAGATAATTTTTCTATATAATAGATTTTTACGAGAAAAACTAATTTTACGAGTGAAATCAGAAAATGAAAAAAACTACGGAAGGAATATCCCAGCTTGGGAAAATCGATCGCAATATTCTTCGTGTTTTACAAAAAGATGGCCGAATCAGCTATACCGAACTTGCACGACAAGTCGGCTTGTCGGTTACACCGTGTATCGAGAGGGTAAAGCGTCTAGAAAATAGTGGTTACATTCTTGGCTATAGCGCTCAAGTATGTCCACAAAAACTGGAGGCTGGGTTGGTGGTGTTTGTACAAATTCGTTTAAACCACACCTCGCAGAGAAATTTTGAAGAGTTCCGCCGCTCAGTCATTGAGTTAGAAAATGTACAGAGCTGCTTTTTAGTATCAGGTAACTATGACTATTTGTTAAAAGCCAGAATTGCAGATATGTCAGCCTATCGTGAATTACTAGGCCATCGTATTCTAAAGTTACCAGCGGTACAGGAGTCCACTAGCTACGTGGTGATGGAAGAGCTAAAAGAAACCATGGCGGTCCCGATCAAATACAATAGTTAACCTAGTTAATAAGTGTCTCAGAAATATCTTTCACCACGAGAAATACTCTGTAGAGATTAAAAACAAGAAAACTTGGGGGTCACATAAAGGCATTTGTTGACTCAACCACGCCCCTAACCTATAGTACGCGGCCTCAGAAATGAGTCAAAACGCACTCGTAGCTCAGCTGGATAGAGTACTCGGCTACGAACCGAGCGGTCGGAGGTTCGAATCCTCCCGAGTGCGCCATTTAGAAAATAAAAAGCCCTGTTTTTACAGGGCTTTTTATTTTCTAAATCTGAAAAAGCGGATGGCTTTTGGTCAATCAATAAACCGACTCGTTTTCACCTCTCTTCTTGATAACCTGGCCGCTGCAGACAACAAAAAGGCGTAACCAAGAAGCTCTAAACTCTCTTCATACAATACGTGATACGGCACATCGATTTTCTCAAACATATCACCCACAATAAGAAACAGGCCTGCAATAAGGGTGACAAACCCAGTTCTATTGCGCAAAAAACATCGCGCCAAATCAAGATAGTACCGAAACTTAAACAAGGCAAACCCTAAAGTTGACAAAAATCCTGAAGCCAAGAGAATATTTCTTCCATTGCCCGAGCCAAGTAATATAAGTATCTTTGGCAAATCAAACTTCTCAATATCAAGCTCGCGCAGAAGAAAAGCCAATGTCAGAACAGCAAAGAATACCGCTATTAACCTATCCCCTCGCAACGGATTAAATAATGGCACTAAAAATAAAAAGAACACAAAAATCAGCACAAAGGCTTGGGTGTTTTCTAGAAGATTGTTTTCATCAAAAATATCGAAATCATTTAGTCCAATTACTCCATAAAAAGACCAAACGATAACGCCTAAAATGACGTACTGCACAAGAGAAGAAATTTTCTTTACTGAAATCATAGTTATTATTCTTATTAATCTTTGGAAACTAGGATATCACAACGCATTCCTGTCCTGTAATCTAAGTTATTATTGATGTCTAAACGGCCCACAGGTATTTTTATCTTTGATTTGAGTTTAATCGCAGCCATCGCGACTGCAGGGTCACCTTCTTAAACAGTTTAGTCTTTGCTATAGCGTTTAACATCGTTAACATCACCCCGATTGCAGGTTGCCAATCTATCAATTGTGATCATAAAGATGGATTGTCACGTACGATATTTTCAGTAGCGAAACATAGTTGACACAGGAAGGTTTAGTGATTTGTATATTGGCATTTAGTGCCAAACTATTTGCTAAAGTAACTGATCTTCCGCTGACTAATTAAACAGGAATTAACGATGGCACTGCCCCCAATACTTTCCGAGCGATTAAAGTTACCCATTATCGCAGCCCCACTTTTTATTATTTCAAACCCTGACTTAGTGATTGCTCAATGCAAAGCCGGTATTGTCGGGTCATTCCCTGCATTAAATGCGCGCCCAGCAGAAGAACTCGATCGGTGGCTGGAAAAAATTACTACGGAGCTAGCCGAATACGACGCTGCGAATCCTGAAAGCCCCTCAGCTCCGTTTGCTGTGAATCAAATTGTGCACGGATCAAATGACAGACTGCAGCATGACATGGAAATGTGTGTAAAGTGGAAAGTCCCAATCGTTATAACTTCACTGGGTGCCAAAGAATTTGTTAACGAGTCTGTACATTCTTATGGCGGCATCGTGCTGCATGACATTATTAATGATCGTTTTGCGAGAAAAGCTATCGAAAAAGGGGCCGACGGATTGATTGCGGTGGCTGCTGGAGCTGGAGGCCACGCTGGAGCTCTCTCCCCTTTCGCTCTTGTTCAAGAATTGCGCGAATGGTTTGATGGACCTCTCTTGCTCTCTGGCTCGATCGCTAATGGTGATGCAGTGCTTGCGGCTCAAGCAATGGGAGCTGATCTTGCATATATAGGGTCGGCATTTATAGCAACTAAAGAGGCCAACGCCGAACAACCCTACAAACAGTCTTTAGTGGATAGCAGTGCAGATGATATTGTGTTAAGTAACTTGTTTACCGGTGTGCACGGAAACTATTTAAAGCCTTCCATTATAGCGGCGGGCATGGATCCAGATAATTTACCTGAAAGTGATCCTTCCAAAATGAATTTTGGGTCAGGCGGTAATTCCGATGCCAAAGCATGGAAAGACATTTGGGGATGTGGTCAGGGCATTGGTGCTGTGAAAGCTGTGCTGAGTGCTCAGGAGTTGGTGGATAAGATTGAAGCTCAGTACAATGCGGCCAAATCACGTCTCGAGTCAACCTGGTGATATAGATGCGAACATTGAGGCTTCTCCTATTTGTTGAGGTGTATAACTAGCCTACAGTGACCCATCCTACTCCCTGGTATAGTTGTTTATTTTGCACTTGTCTTTAGATTCCGTGTTAGCTTGAGGCTCGGATTAGATTTATATTCAACTTTATTATGAAAAGTGCAGGCATCAAAAAAACCAGCCTTTAACGGATTTATCCAGAGCGGGCCGACACTTTTTTAGCTGAGCATTGTAACGAGCTGTTTGCTTTCTAACATTACTTGCGACTTTAAGTAATTGCGGCTTTTTAGTGAAGGATCCCCTAGAGTATCCACCCCAACCCTCATGGTAGGCAAGGTACTGCCTGTAAGGGTCGGCTTTGGAAATACCTAATCGTCGGTGACTCTTATCCACATACCAGCCAATAAAGTTAATGGCATCACCAAAGTCATCTCGATCATGACTCCAGTTTCCAGTCGCCTTTCGATAATCCTCCCACGCGGGATCCTGAGCTTGCGCATATCCGTAGGCGGATGACTTACGTGGCAATGGAATGAACAGAAATTTGGGCCGCTCAGGCCTAACATTAGGTCTGAATGAAGATTCTTGTCTCATGACCGCCATCATGACTGAAATAGACACCCCCCAGCGTTTCTTGACGTCTCGGGCATCCTCATACCAGTCTGTCTCTCCCCAAAATATTTTGCACACATCATTAATTTGAGTCGGCTGATAGGTCGAACAGCTACCAAGCATGGAAAGCGTTATTAAGAGAAAAATTCTCATCATCACCTTTAGGCAGATTCCGGAGGGCCTATTTTAACTAAATTTCGGAGTTATCCAGCAAAATACCGGTAATTCCTAAAAGTTGACGCTAGTAAAGATCCATTCAAACTGGATTGAGATTCACTGTCTTCTTGTAGCATTGCCCGTGGAGCAACAACCAGGCTTGGACCTTTTCAATAAATGGCTCGACTTGCTCATCAAAACAGGCATCCAGTTCCGTTCTTTCTAAGATTCGATTGGCCCCGTTTTCTCCCAAGAGTCGATCAAAATCTTTACCTGCTTGGGCAAAAGAGGGATATCCCGAATCCCCAAGAGCACATACAGCAAAAGATAATGAACTGAGATCAGGTTCCTGAGTTTCTAGCCAATTGTACAAATCTTCAGCGTTGTACGGAGCTTCGCCGTTACCATAGGTGCTAGAGACAATAATAGCTAAATGCTCTGTGACCAATGCAGAGGCTTCATAGTCATCCAAATCAGACACCTCACACGCATAGCCTTCGGCTTGTAGTGCATTGCCTAAATCAAAAGCGTATTCTTCTGCTGTTCCTGTTTCCGAGCCAAATAACACCATAATTTTGTCTGATGGCGAAGTTCCATTTTGAAGCTCTTGGCTGTGATCAATACTCATTCTGTAATCCTTAACACTAACAAAAAATAACTTAATAGTTTCTTTCTACTCGATCGAGGGGCTCATTGGATTTATATTTTATTCGGCCAAGCCATAATAAAATCAGAAGTCTCGATAGGTTTAAGTGGTCTATTGGCATTAGCTGGTGTGCCAATATAGAGGTACCCAACGATTTCTTCAGTCGAGGCCACTCCTAAACCTTCCTTTACGACCGATGAAGAGGCGTAGCCTCCTGTGCGCCACACCGAGCCAAACCCGTGGGCAAAAATAGCCATACCAATATTATTGAGTACACCCCCCGTAGCAAGCGCCTGCTCTATCTCAGGGACCTTATCATGAGATTTATAGCTTGTAATTCCAACTATAATAAGAGGAGCGCGATAGGCTTTCTTTTTTGCGCCCTCAAGAGTCGCTGGGTCTGCATCACGATTTCTCTCTTGACAGTCTTTGACAAACAAATCAGCCAGATATTGACGGTCATCTCCGCGGATGACTAAAAACCGCCACGGTCGCAAATGCATATGATCTGGCGCTCTCAGAGACGCTGCAAAGATATCTTGCATCAAGTCATCACTTGGCGCTGGCTCTTCAACTCTTGGGTGGGAGCGGCGTTGACTCATCAACTCCACAAACTCCTCTCCCTGGTTATTCTCTACTGTCATTCCTAAAGCCTCTGAGGGACCACGATTTTAAACAACAAAGTGCGTAAAGTAGGCAGTTTAATGACAACTTTATGATAAATCTAGAGGCGTGCGTTCTTGTTAAAAATCATGAGTTCAAGTCTGCGAAGCTCATCACGGAGCGCTAATCGTAAAAATCACAGCACTCGCGATTTAAACCCATAAGAGAATTCGAAGATTCATATAAGACTTACTTATCCTACAGCTTTGACATTGACCCATTCATCCACACATAGGATGATTCGTGTCCTATAGGTCCCACAGATTTATCAAGTTCGAAGGGCTACACTGGTCACCCCTTTTTATCACCGGTTAATTAGAATGACAGACTTAAGAATCGACAACGACAATTTTATTTTTAACGGTACCTGCCGGGCCGGCACTGGTGTGGTTGCTGCAGTCACTAGTTTTCTGGCCGAAAGAGATTGCTATATTTGCGCCCTTGAGCAATTTGATGATGAGTCAACTAGTAAATTTTTCATGCGCGCTGTGTTTCGACGTCAGAGCAAGTCTCCTAACATTGATGTTATTACCGAAGAGTTTTCTACCATTGCCCAAGATTTTGGCATGGAGTGGAAATTCCATAAGCCCTCGTTAGCAGTAAAAACGATTATTCTCGTATCCAAGTATGACCACTGCCTTGATGATCTTCTTTATCGAAAACGAAAAGGTGAGATGAATATGGAAATTACTGCGGTCGTCTCCAATCATCAAGACCTGCGACCAATGGTTGAACGAGAAGGCATACGCTTTATTCACTTACCAGTTACCGCAAAGACCAAGTCACAACAAGAGCAACGTTTGCTAGAGATTATTGATGACACTGACTCTGAGCTAATCATTCTAGCTCGCTATATGCAGATACTATCGAATGATCTAACTGAACAACTAGCAGGTCGCTGTATCAACATTCATCACTCATTTTTACCTGGATTTAAGGGTGCTAAACCATATCATCAGGCCTTTGATCGTGGAGTGAAAGTGATTGGCGCTACGGCCCACTATGTCACTTCTGATCTGGATGAAGGACCAATCATTGAACAGATGTTGACTCGCGTTGACCATAATTATGGGCCAGATCAACTGGTCGGAGTGGGCCGTGATAATGAGTGTATGGCTTTGGCTAAAGCAGTAAAATACCATATTGAAAGACGCGTGTTCTTAGATGGTAATAAAACAGTGGTATTTCTAGGTAGTTGAATCTACTTTTTACTCGCGGGGAGTAACACAATGCCTTTTGGATTATTAAAATACGGACTGAATAGTAAATATCCAGCCAAGCATCACTTTACTCCCGCCACAGAGCTAAAGAAACACTATGACGTTGTCATTATTGGAGGTGGCGGTCATGGTGCAGCGATTGCTTATAATCTTGCTAAATATCATGGCATTACCAACGTTGCCATCCTTGAAAAAAACTACCTAGGCGGTGGTAACACTGCTCGCAATACCGCAGTTATCCGGTCTAACTATCTCACTGAAGCTGGGGTGAAGTTCTACAGTGCGTCAGTCAAACTGTATAACAATCTGAGTAATGAATTTAATTACAATGTGATGATGGAGAACAGGGGTCAACTGACACTAGCACATAGTGATGCAGCGATCCGGAGTTTTCGCTGGAGAGCAGAGGTCAATCAGCATTTGGGCGTGAGATCGGAATTAGTTGACCGCCAAACCATTGCAGATTTGGTACCTAACCTCAATATGTCAGAAGATAGTCGGTTTCCTATTATGGGTGGTCTCTGGCATGCCGATGGTGCCACGGCTCGACATGACGCTGTAGCATGGGGCTATGCAAAAGGAGCCTGTAATCGAGGCGTTGAGTTACACCAGCTAACTGAAGTCGAAGATATAAAGATCACCAACGGTCGTGTCACAGCAGTCAAAACTAACCGTGGCCGCGTGGAGTGTGGCTCCGTAGTGCAGGCAGTCGCTGGGGCAAGCTCAATAGTTGCCAAAAAAGCAGGCATACCGCTGCCCATACACTGTTATCCCTTGCAAGCGATGGTAACCCAACCATACAAACCGATACTCACGCCCCATGTAAGCTCGCCGCAAGTACATGTGTATGTTCACCAAACATCTCGAGGAGAGTTTGTTATTGGTGGAGGTTCAGACCCCTATCCCCTGTACAATACTCGGGCCACTCTCGACCAGCGGGAGTCGCTATCAGCAGCAGCCCTCGAATTATTCCCATTTTTAGCTCAGGCAAGACTTTTAAGACAGTGGGCAGGTACCACGGATATGACACCCGACTATAGCCCCATTATGGGGCTCAGTCCTGTCGAGAACTATTATCTTGATGCTGGTTGGGGTACTTGGGGTTTCAAAGCTACTCCCATTTGCGGAGTCACTATGGCTGAATTAGTAGCGACTAAAAAAGTGCCTGACCTAATCAAACCCTTTGAACTAGAGCGATTCTATCGGTTTGAGCAAATTAACGAAGCCGGCGCTACCGCCGCGAGCCACTAGAGGTCAAACGATGAAACTCCTTCCCTGTCCTCTCAATGGCCTGCGAAATATTTCAGAATTTACCTACGGCGGTGAATATCACCCAATGCCAGATCATCGCGCCTGCTCTACTCGAGATTGGGCTGAGCATGTCTTCTTCCATGACAATGCCGCTGGGATAGTCACCGAATGGTGGTGCCATACCGCAAGTTCTTTTTGGTTTTTAGCTGAACGAAATACTATCACCGACGAAATTATACGAACCTTTAAAGCTGATGAGATATATCAGCATCGCGTTGAATTTGAAGCACTAGCTCCTGGGAACGACTCATGAAAGCACGTTTACCCGCACCTTACGGCTCTCTGATTGATCGCGACAAACCGCTCCAGTTCCAATTCGAGGGTGAGCCAATCTCAGGGTATTCTGGTGACACTATCGCTAGTGCTCTATTAGCTGACAGACGCTGGCTGCTCAGTCGTTCATTTAAGTACCATCGACCACGTGGTGTTTTAACCATGGCAGGACAAGATGCGAATACCATGGTTCAGTTGCCTTCAGACCCCAATGCACTAGCAGATAGAGAACTCATTAAAGAAGGAATGAAAGTTACCGGACAGAATTACTCAGGTAGCTTGGAAAAGGATCGTGGCGCTCTACTTGGTCTGTTTTCAAGATTCCTACCTGTCGGTTTCTACTACAAGGCCTTTTTTAAACCTCGGGGTATGTGGGAAAAGTGGGCGCCACTTATCAGAAAAAAGGCCGGGCTTGGCATTATTGATCAACAGTTAAAACCTGACTATTACGATAAGCAATACAAATTTTATGATGTGGTAGTTGTCGGTGGCGGTCCCGCGGGTATGCAAGCTGCGATTGATGCGGGTATTGGTAATTGTGAGGTTTTGTTAATCGATGAAAATCCAATACTCGGTGGCTCCTTAAACTACACTCGGTTGGATGCGAAGGGAGTACTCAGTCAACAAATTCGAGAAGAACTGGTCACCAAGATTCAAACTAACTCTAATATAACAGTGATGACTAACGCTGTTTGCAACGGGTGGTTTGCCGATAATTGGTTACCTGTTATTTCTGGAAACCGTTTATACAAAATCAGAGCTTCTCAAACTATTTTATGCACTGGCGCTTTAGAACAACCAGCCCTATTTCATAATAACGATTTACCCGGAATTGTCATGAGCAGCGCAGCACAGCGGATGATTCATCTCTACGGCATAAAACCCGGAACAGAAGCTGTTATTTTAACGGGCAACAACGACGGTTATGGGACTGCGCTTGACTTGCATGATGCGGGTATAAAGGTTCAAGCTATTGTTGATCTGCGTGACACTCCGATCTATGACGATATCGCAGAAGAAGCTATTTCTATGGGTATCCCGGTAAAAACTGGTTTCGCGGTATATGCCGCTCATAACAAAGGTGCCATCAATGTTACTAGTGTAGAAGTACGCAAAATCGTCGGTCAAGGTATTTGTGCCGATATTGGTCAAGTCATTCAATGTAATTTACTCTGCATGTCTGTAGGCTACACTCCGGCTTATCAGCTCGTTTGTCAGGCTGGTGGGCAGCTGAGTTATGATGATAAATCGGCAATGTTTACACTGAGCAACTGCCCAGACACTTTGCACTTAGCAGGATCAGTTACTAGTTTATGGCAAATTGATGCAGTGCGCTCAGAAGCCTCCAGAGCCGCAGCAATTGCCACAAATGCGCTGGGTCTAAGTGAAAAACTAATCGTGGAGCCCATCGCTCGAGACAATATTAGTCCCAACCATCCATGGCCAATTTTTCCTCATCCAAAAGGCAAAGAATTTGTCGACTACGATGAAGATCTCACCATAGCGGATATTATTAACGCTACCGGCGATGGGTATGAACATATCCAACTAGTAAAGCGCTATTCAACCTGCGGCATGGGCCCTTCCCAAGGTCGGCACTCTGCTCTCGCTGCTGCCCGAATCGTTGCGGCAGCAACAAATCGCACCGTTGCCGATACTGGTGTTACTACCGCCAGACCACCCTTTTCTGCTGAACAACTAGGTCACAGTGCAGGTCGAAGTTTTTATCCCGCTCGACGCAGTAATATGCATTATCGGCATGTTGAAGCCGGAGCTGAAATGCTTCAAGCAGGCGCTTGGTATCGCCCCGCCTTCTACAGACGAGAAAATCTTGATGAACAGGCTTGTATCAACGCTGAAGTAACTAATGTGCGAAACAATGTAGGAATAGTAGACGTATCAACTCTTGGTGGGCTTGAGGTGCGGGGTTCTGATGCCGGCGAGTTTTTAAATCGGTTTTACACCTTTGGCTTTGTCAAACAACCAGCGGGAAGAGCTCGCTACGCACTACTAACCAATGAGGCTGGTGTGGTCATTGACGATGGTGTGGCCTGTAGATTCAGTGATAATCATTTCTATGTCACCGCTACCACAGGTGGCGTAGATCGCGTATATCAGAGCATGCTTAAGTGGAATGCCCAATGGCGGCTCGATGTTGATATCACCAATACTACATCTGCCTACTGCGGCGTCAATATTGCCGGTCCCAATGCTCGCCTTGTGTTAGAGAGAATTTGTAATGATATCGACCTCTCCTCACATAGCTTCCCTTACATGGGTGTTCGTCGTGGTTCTGTTGCAAATATACCGGCACGGTTGATAAGAGTTGGTTTTGTTGGAGAGCTTGGATTCGAAATCCATGTGCCTCAACAATATGGAGAGGCGCTATGGGATGCATTAATTGACGCTGGAATTGACTATGAAATACAGCCCTTTGGTATTGAAGCGCAGAGAGTTCTGCGTTTAGAAAAGGGCCACATCATCGTTGGTCAAGATACTGATGCCATGTCCAATCCTGATGAGATTCAAATGGGATGGGCCGTATCTAAAAAGAAACCATTCTTTGTCGGTGGACGAACCATAAGTGAGTTGGAGAAGAAACCAGCTTTGCGAAGTCTGGTTGGGTTTATAATCACTGACCCAGATGCTCCGCTACCACAAGAAAGTCATTTAATTTTAAATAATCAACAAATGACGGGGCGAGTAACATCTTGTCATTATTCTCCAACATTGAATAAAGCCCTTGGCCTTGCATATGTGCCGCCAGAGAGTGCATCTGTTGGAAGTGACATAATTATTAAATCAACTGGCGGAGTTCTTGTTCATGCCTCTGTCGTAGAGCTGCCTTTTTATGATCCCAAAACTTTGCGTCAGGAGCTTTAAGCATGGCTATTTTGGAACCCTCTTCCGTTCTTCGACGCAGCCCACTCAACCGGCGCCATCTTCAGAGTCATGGCCTATTTAAAAAGATAGGGGAGAACCTGCTAGTAGGGCATTACGGTAATGAGGACAGAATTTTTGAAGAATACAAGCAGGCGCAACTTCTAGCTATCTGTGATCTTTGTACCTTACCCAGAATTGGCTTTAAAGGTGCTAGCGCTCTAACCTGGTTGAAGTCCCAAAATATCACACTTCCCGAATTGTCAAACACTGCTGTGCAACAAAATAATGCAGGTCTAGCAGCCAAACTATCTGAACAGGAGGTGCTAATACTGAGTGATATTTTCGCTCTTAACCAAGATGTTAATAATCTGTCGACCAAGGCGGACATAGAGCATCAAGATTGTGACCAAAAGACATATGTTTTACCCCGTGGAGATAGTCACTGCTGGTTAGCTGTCACGGGTATGAAGGCCGCCGAGATGTTCTCCAAAATTTGTGCTGTTGACTTGCGTGGTCATAAATTCAGTGTAGGTAGTGTCGCCCAGACCTCAGTTGCTAAAACAAATGCGGTGGTGATTCGCAATGATTTAGGCAGCATTCCCTGCTTCTACATCTTAAGCGACATTAGCGGAACAGAATTCCTATGGGATTGCTTGCTTGACGCCATGGCCGAATATAAAGGCTACCCTGTGGGTATTAATGCTCTTCATAGTTTAATTACCGAAAAATAAAATAATCTGTTTCTCTATAAACAATGTTCAACATAGCTTCACTAGCTGTACTTTTAAGCTAAACTAACGGGATGAAAAATAGTAATAATATCGAAATTAGCGCCCTGCGAGTATTTGCAGCTGTAGGTGAGGCCGACAGCTTAACTCAAGCCGCTGAGCGCATTGGAATCACTCAATCTGCTGTCTCTCAAACAATTAAGCAGCTCGAATCCCAGACCGGAACGCAGTTGGTCTTAACACGTTCTCGCCCCATCAAGTTGACACCTAGCGGACAAGTCCTAAAAGGCTACGCTGACAATCTCATCAATGATACTAAGCGAATGCTGCTAGATGTGCGCGGGGCGTCCTCGGAAGGTAACCTTCCTTTAAATATTGGCATGATTGATTCATTTTGCGATGTTGCTGGTGTTCAATTTATGCAACAGGTTAAGCCTTTCACCTCCAAACTGGCACTTCGCACGGGGTTGGTATCTCCATTAACTCAAGATCTTCTGAATCGTGACCTGGACCTGTTGATTACCAGCGACCCTATTGGAGAACACCCTGAATTGCAGCGCTTCGCCTTGTTGAGAGACCCGATTGTGATGATTGTGCCAGATGAATACGCCAATCATAAAGAGGTTAGCGCAGCATGGTTGGCAGAAAATTTGCCCTTTGTTCGTTATAATCGCCAGTCACGTTTAGGTAGCCTTACCGATTTAATAGCGCGCCGTCTCAATATCGAACTCGACGCAGCTTATGAGTTAGACAGCACTCAGACCTTGTTACGTTTTGTTCAGTCAGGCCAAGGCTGGGCTTTAACCTCTGGTCTTTGTTTAGTTCGGTATCCAGAATTGCTCAAAGGTTCACAGGTAATGCCTCTAACCAATGGCGCAAATGCTCGCCACCTCACCTTAGTATGCCGCAATAACGAGTTAGGCGATTGGCCTGCAAAAATTGCCTCTATATGCCGATCCATTTATACCAATGACATAGTTGCACAGATGAAAAAGATCGCTCCTTGGCTGGAACAGCAGGCGTACTCTATTACTGAAATGCCGGCCATTTAAAATCATCATGAACAGCGCAACGCTACAGATCTTTTTCCAGGCACTCAAAGACCTTAAATCAGAACTCGAGGAATTAGAATTGATGTCAAAAGATGCCGGCAAACCGGTAATCCTAGATCAATCTATGGTTGGTCGATTATCACGCATGGATGCCATGCAAGGTGCAGAGATGGCTCAAGAAGCATCTCGCCGACGCAAACTTCAGCTTGCCAAAATCCCCTCTGCTCTTGCGAGGATAGATACGGGTGATTTTGGACTTTGCGTGGATTGCGATGAAGAAATAGTTCTAGGCAGATTGCGAATCGACCCAACCTACACACTATGTGTTAGCTGTGCTAATAAAACTATTTAGTCATCCACGCTCACAAATAATGCCATAACGAGATCAAAACAATATGTTTTGTCTCATTACTGGTATAATATATTTCGATTGTAAGGTTTGTTTTAGTGGTTGAGTCAATGGCTTGCCAAATCATCAAACTACCATAGATCTTAGATTTCCGGAGTAACCAATGTCTGCCAAAATTGTGCTTCCTCGCGTTTTACAAATTGGTGCTGGTGCTAGCAGCGAAGTAGGTCCCATCTTGAAAAGCCTAGGCTTAAATAACCCTTTGATTGTGACTGATAAAGTTATGGTCCTTCTTGGTTATATTGAAAGTCTGCAAAAGTCTCTAGTTGAATCAGAAATAAACGCAGATGTCTTTGATGATACGGTGCCAGAACCGACGGTGGCTTCAATACAGGCTGGAGTTAAACAAGTCCGTAACGGAAACTATGACTGCGTTATTGCTCTGGGTGGCGGAAGCCCAATCGACAGCGCCAAGGCGATCGCGATATTAGGTAAATATGGCGGCGAAATGCGCGATTATAAATTCCCTAGAATCGTCGACGAACCAGGCCTACCACTTATTGCCATTCCCACGACCGCTGGTACCGGTTCAGAAGTAACCAGAGTAACAATTATCTCCGATGAGATTACCGATGAAAAAATGATGTGCTTAGGGACTGGTTTCATGCCAACAGTCGCTTTAGTTGACTATGAGTTGTCGATAAGCGTACCTGCGCGCACCACCGCCGACACGGGCATTGATGCCATGACTCATGCTATCGAAGCCTATGTCAGTAAAAAAGCCAGTGCATACACGGACACCCAAGCAATTGCTGCGATGAAGCTAATTGGTCCTAATCTTCGAAAGGTATACCACAACGGTGGTGATAGAGATGCGCGTGAACAGATGATGCTAGGCTCTACACTAGCTGGAGCAGCCTTTTCTAACGCCTCTGTAGCGTTAGTGCACGGCATGAGCAGACCTATAGGAGCGGCTTATCATGTGCCCCATGGCCTTTCTAACGCAATGTTACTCCCAGCGGTAACTGAGTTCTCAATTCCAGCAGCACCTGAGCGTTATGCAGACTGCGCTCGAGCCATCGGTGTGGCGAATGAAAGCGATAATACTGAGGTTGCCAACAATAAATTAATGGCCGAGCTTTACGCTCTAAATAAAGAGCTACAAGTGCCTTCCCCTGAGGAGTTCGGAATTGAACGTGAGCATTTCTTTAATAATATGCAGACGATGGCGGAGCAAGCTCTGGCGTCAGGGTCACCAGCAAACAATCCAAGAGCCCCCAACGCTGAAGAAATTATCGAGTTGTACAAGAAGCTCTGGTAACCAAAAAACTAACATGACATGTACATTTAACCATTAAATATCGAGGGAATTATCATGGCCACAGTAGGACATTTAATCAACGGTCAAATACTCGCAGATAGCGAGCGCACGCAAGACGTGTACAACCCATCCACAGGCGAAGTAAGCAAGCAGGTTGCACTGGCCTCTAAAACAACCGTTGAGCAGGCAATTTCTGCAGCACAGGAAGCGTATCCTGCATGGCGCAATACTCCCGCTATCAAGCGCGCTAGAGTCATGTTTAAATTCAAAGACTTGTTAGAGCAGAATGCTGAAAAAATCTGTGCACTTATTGGTGAGGAGCATGGGAAAATTTCCCATGACGCAGGCGGCGAATTGCAGCGGGGTATCGAAAATGTTGAATATGCCTGTGGTGCTCCTGAATTACTCAAGGGCGAGCACAGTAAGAATGTCGCTCCCAATATTGACTCTTGGAGTGAGTTCCAACCACTAGGCGTGGTAGCTGGAATCACTCCATTTAACTTCCCTGCAATGGTGCCCTTGTGGATGTATCCAATGGCAATTGTGTGTGGCAACTGTTTTATTTTAAAACCCTCTGAGAGAGATCCAAGTTCTACTCTATTTATCGCTGAGCTGCTTAAAGAGGCAGGGCTGCCAGATGGTGTTATGAATGTAGTCAACGGTGACAAAGAAGCCGTTGACACTCTTTTAACGGATGAACGCATCAAGGCCGTTAGTTTTGTAGGCTCAACACCTATTGCGGAGTACATCTATAGCACTGCCAGCGCCCATGGCAAACGTTGCCAGGCTCTCGGAGGGGCTAAAAACCACGCCATTGTGATGCCTGACGCCGACATGGACAATGCGGTAGCTCAGCTTTTGGGAGCGGCTTTTGGCTCCTCTGGAGAGCGTTGCATGGCACTATCTGTCGCTGTTGCTGTCGGTGATGCCGCCGCAGATTTGCTAGTAAGTAAGATGGCCGAAGCGATGAAAACTTTAAAAATAGGTCCCTGCCATGATGCCAATAATGACTTCGGGCCTGTGATTACAAAACAACATCAGCAAAAAGTTTTTGGGTACATTGATAGCGCTGAAAACCAAGGGGCAACAATTGTTGTCGATGGTCGGAATCCCAGTATTTCTGGCCATCAAAATGGCTTCTATGTGGGCGGTACTCTTATCGATCAAGTGACTCCCGAGATGGAGAGCTATGATGCGGAAATTTTTGGCCCTGTTCTTCAAGTAGTGCGCGTGGATACCATGCAACAAGCTATGGACCTGATTGATGCTCACGAATACGGCAACGGTACCTGCATCTTTACCCGCGATGGTGAAGCTGCGCGCTACTTCTCTGATCATATTCAGGTGGGCATGGTTGGGATCAATATTCCACTCCCTGTGCCTGTGGCGTATCACAGTTTTGGTGGATGGAAGCGTTCATTATTTGGCGATTTACATGCCTACGGCCCAGATGGTGTTCGGTTCTACACCAAGCGAAAAACCATTACTCAGCGCTGGCCCTCAGCTGGGGTTCGAGAAGGTGCCCAATTCTCTATGCCAACCATGAGTTAGTTTAGGTATCTTGATGACAACTAACAGTAGAGAGAAAGGATCAGCTATTGCCCGGGTAATGGCTATTATTGAAGCTGTATCTAAGGCGGAGAGACCACTATCTCCCGCCGATCTCTCTCACCAGTTAAGTATCCCAAAACCCAGCGTGCATCGTTTGTTAAACCAGCTGGAACGTGATGGTTATTTGCAAACGTCGATGCGCGGACTCATCGTGCCGGGAAATCGGCTGCATGGAATGGCCTTAGGAATATTGTATAGCAGTCGATTTAAAGCGCTAAGACAGGCAATTTTAGAAACATTAACAAATGAAATTGGTGAAACCTGTGGTATAGCCATCCCAAATGGCACCGAAATGATCTATTACGATAGAGTCCAGACCGATTGGCCTCTCCAAATTCATCTACAGGTTGGTAGTCACACACCGACCTGGTGTACTGCCAGCGGTAAGCTTTATCTCAGTTCTATCAACAGAGATCGGCGTTTACGTCTAACTAAACGACTTCCTCTCAAGCAATATACTCGAAACACCATTGTCGACTCAGATATTCTTGAAGAAGAGTTAGGGCTTATAAGGAAAACGGGGATTGGCACGGATAACGAAGAGTTCGTCGACGGAATGGTAGCCTGTGCTGTACCAGTTTTAAATCGAGATGGAAAACTTTTTGCTTGTCTCTTTACCCATGCACCGGTCATCCGCAAAAGTCTTGATGAATTACTCGGTTATGTACCAATGCTAACTAATGCTGCGATGGAGCTAAGCCGCTTAATTGATGATCCTGACGGTGACCTTGAGGGTGCCAAATAGTTAGATCAGTGGTCAGTGAAACTAATCTCCTGCACCAGCGCGAGAAAGCTCCGTAGATTCAACGAGTACTCTAGCGACTAGATCATCAAGAGTTTTCCATAGCGCTTCGTCTATCTCGACACCGTGCTCAAGAGAATTTCGATAGCAGTCCTCCATTTTTACTGATTCATAGGTATCAATTAAGCTTCCAAACTTAAGATATTGCTTAAACTGATTTTCGATAATACCCACACTAGGACCAGAAAAAATCCTCAAAGATTGTGTATCAAACTCCTCGATTAAGCTAAATGTCTTGTACTCTGGCAGGAAGTCTCCTGCTTCGACAGATACTTTCACGCAATAATCAAGCTGTCTCCAATAAGCAACGCAGGCAACATTACTCTCTGCAGCTTTGACCAACCGCTGAATAATAAACGTGCGGTTATAGCAATTGATCAATTCCAGTCCCGCACCGGAATCTGCTTTGCTCGCCGCTCTAAGGAGATCAACTGCCTCACTGCCGCACAATAAAATCGATGTTCCTTTGCCATCTAGAACGAAGTTATACCCATCGTCTTGAGAAAGATCCGCGTGGACTGGTGCGGTGGTGTTTAAATAAGATAAGGCTGCTAGTAACCGATCAAAACCATAGAAACCATGAGTTTCCAACCAAATTACCATGTCAGCAGCGTTATGGTAATCTCCAGAATGAAAGCCCAAACCTTCGAATGCTTTGTGCAAGGAAGCCTTTAGTTCATTCTTCGAGACTTTCATGCTAATTAACCAGCCGTAAAGATGGGTTTAATGGGGAACTGCCAGTCATCGCAAAGAGGTTTACCAAAATCGTCAATCAACGGAGCGCCTTGAAACATGGTGTTGCGCACCCAAAGGCGTGAACGAGGATCAAATTTACTAACGCCGAAAAACGATAGCTTGCAGCGCAAAAGATGGATTGGCAGAACATCCGTATGCAGCAAATTCTCGCGGATATCTCCATAGTGACTCTTAGCCATAGTTTGCATGCGGGCCACGATACCGCTGCGTGTCGGATTCTTGATAATGAAATGAGCAACATTTTGGTTTGGTTGTGCAAGATTATAGCTACACATTTGATCGTAACAATCACGAACTCGGCGGCCAATACCTAAAGGCATCTCTTTTTCCATTCCCAGGTCAATATCGGTCTGTCCAAGACGTGGCTCCATTTTTTCTTCAGAGCGATACCAAAAAACTCCTGAGGACTCCTGTTTGCTGAAATCTATTGCCAGTGCCCAATCATATTTGTCTTCAATAACACTGATCATATCAGAGACACTCATTTCGGGAGTCACGTCGTAACACTCCTCCACCCACATACGTTCTTCCAACTCATCCACCAACTCGGGATACAGCTCAATCAAGAGAGTATTGATTACTTCTTGAGTTTCCACATGCCAATGCTGCTCTGCATACTCAATGAGAGTCCCCCATACGAATTGGTTGCTCGCAAGCTCTGGACCGGCCTCTTCCAGCCACAACCGCAATAAGTGCAATTCTTTCTGTACTGTTAGGTTTGACTTATGCTGTCGTTCATCACCAGTGACAATCTCACTTAAATGCTGGATAACTCTCTTTGCACCCAAATCAAGGCGTACGAGAGTTTCTTTTTGTAACCCACTCTCACTGGCAGCAACAACTCGAGCCAATGCAGTTTCACGCATTTCAACCCACTGATTGATTAACAGTGGATGATTAATTAAAAATGGCGCCATACCAAGACCTGTAGAATTACCAATGCCTATATAGCGCTTAATACTCTCATCTAGTTTTACTGCAATTTTTGGGGCCCGCTTTGATGCCAGATAATCAGCCTGCTCCATACTAAAGTGACGAAGGATATAGCAGGTAAACATCTCTGCAGCAAAGGGTCGAGCAAAATCACGATGTTTGGTCCACACCTTCTCCCAATCTGCCATACCCAGCTTACCGCTACCGTAGGCCGCAGTCGTCCTGTACAGATAACCAACCTCAGCAATCACATCAATATTCGGCTGGCGACCATTGGTCAACTCGTTTACTACATACTCGAAGGTTCGTGCACTGCGATTAGCACGGGATAACACCATGACCCTTGAATCTACCCGCCCCGCTTCTTGCTTAGGAACATTATCACGCAAATACTCTAATTGCTCCGCATCCACCGTGCCTTCACAAAGAGCCATGGTTAGATCCCACTGATCGGCAATAACACGATCATTTCTACATTCTGGATCAAGGTAATGGGAGAACAAAACATAGCTGAAAGTGCCATATTTAGCCTCAACTTGATAAACTACAGTGCCGTACCCCTGGTCATCTAGATCAAAAATTGGAGTACTGATCTGCCAATTCTCCGTGACCATACGTCGCACCAAAGTTCGCATGAAACTTAACCGAGTTTGGTGAAAACTGCCGAGCCGGTCTAATTGCATAACTTGACTGGCGGGGCGCATCGACAAGGTATTAACCTCGCTTTGAATTCCAGTATTTTGAATTGAGCTAAGCATGTTGTTCAAGCACCCTAATCTCTAAAATAATGTATGAGAACCTCATCTTATCACTGCTCTTACGCTGCCGAGCTTGACTGAGATCAAACCAATCTTTGATAATCTGGTTCCTAAATTTTTCAGGATTTTATCAAATTGCCAGAAAAGGATTTTTCAAAAAACGACAACCAGTTTCCACCCATCACTTTGGCTACATCAGCTTCTTTGAAGCCGTGATCTTCAAGACCCTTGGCAACTTTATGCAGATCTTCAGTGCCTTTAAACCAAACAGGTTGCTCCGGCCAAGATAGTTTATCTGCAGAACCTTCACCGTGATCAACACTTGTCGTCCATCGACCACTTCGCATCCATTCCAAAATTTTGTAATCCCAATTTAAACAGAGATCAGACCCAATACCAATGCGGTCAATGCCTATCATTTCGGCGGTCTGGGCAATCATCTGACAAAAATCTTCCAACGTGCAATCTGATCCATTCTTTAAATGAAAGGGATACATACTAAACCCAAGCATTCCCTCTGATTCACCAATCGCTCTTAGCACAGTATCAGACTTGTTACGCAGTGCATTATGGAAAAAGCTAGGATTGGCATGGGTAATAGCAATAGGCCTTTCCGATATATCTATCGCTTCTAAGGTCGATTTTTCCGCGCTGTGGGACATGTCAATGACCATACCAACACGGTTCATCTCTTTAATCACCTGCCGTCCAAATCGAGTGATACCACCATCGTGCTCTTCATAACAACCAGTAGCTAAAAAACTCTGATTGTTATAGGAAAGCTGCATAATCCGAATACCAAGCTGATGCAGAATTTCTACCATTTTGACATCATCTTCAATAGGCGAGCAGTTCTGGAATCCAAAGATAATACCCACTTTACCCAGCCGCTTTGCTTCTAGAATATCTGCGGCCTGGTGCACGGGCATAATAAGATCCGCGTGATTAATAAAATGCCTGTTCCAAGTGCCAATATTTTCAAGGGTTTCTCTTATATTTTCCCAGTAAGCAATGGTCACATGAATAGTGTGCACGCCACTTTTTTGGGCTTCTTCAAATAATTGACGATTCCAGTTAACGTACTGAAGGCCATCAATCATGAGTATATCTTTACGCATTTAAAACTCTCTCAAGTCCAAATCTGTTGACTTTAGTAAGGTTTGCTATAGTTGGTTTTTATAATCGTGTAAAAATCCCTAGCATACTGTCCCTGCTCTCGTGGACCATAGCTTGAGGATTTTCGCCCACCAAAAGGAACATGGTAATCAGTGCCGGCAGTGGGTAAATTAACCATAACGCACCCCGATTTAGAGTAACGTTTAAAATGTCCTGCATGCTTCAAAGACGTGGTGATAATCCCCGAGGTTAAACCAAAATCAGAGTCATTAGACACTTCTAATGCCTGCTCATAACTCTCTACTTTGATAACACAGGCAATCGGCCCAAATACTTCTTCTCTATTAATTTGCATCTGGTTATCAGTATTAATAAACAGAGCCGGTGACATAAAGTAACCCTCAGTATCTAGTGACAGTTTTTCACCGCCCTGAACGAGCTCAGCTCCTTCCGCTTTAGCAATCTCCATGTATTTGAGGTTTTGATTAAGCTGACGCTCATCCACCACAGCGCCAATATGAACTCCAGGCGTCAAAGAATTACCAACAACCAAATTATTCATTGCCTCAGTCATTTTAGTGACAAATTCATCATGAATACCTGACTCCACAATAATACGAGAAGAGGCTGTACACTTTTGTCCAGTACCAAAGTATGCGCCGGCCACGGCACACTGCACGGCAGTATCTATGTCAGCATCGTTCAGCACTACCAAGGCATTCTTACTGCCCATTTCTAATTGAATTCTAGCCATATTATCAATCGCATTACGTGCGATATGACGTCCAACGTCAACTGATCCAGTGAATGTTACTGCTTGAATATCTGGTGATGTGCACAGCGTTTCACCCACTTCTCGGCCAGACCCCATTACTAAATTAAAAACGCCAGCAGGAAGGCCGCTGCGGCTAATAATGTCTGCTAATAGCCATGCACTTCCCGGAACTAATTCAGCGGGCTTTAGGACAACACAATTGCCATAGGCAATTGCCGGTGCAACTTTCCATGCAGCAACGGCCATTGGAAAGTTCCAAGGCGTGACTATACCGACTACACCAAGAGGCTCACGATGAACCTCAACATCAACACCAGGTCGAACTGACGCGGTATTTTCACCCATTAAGCGGAGGACTTCAGCGCCATAATACTGAAAGAACTGCCCAGAGCGAGCAACTTCACCAACACCTTCGGCAAGTGTTTTGCCTTCCTCTCGTGCCAAAATTTCGCCGATCTCACCACTGCGTGCAATTAGTTCAGCACCAATCATGTCCAGTGATGTCTTACGTTGTTCAAGAGCGCTCTGAGACCAACTTTCAAAGGCCGTATTCGCCGCTTGAATAGCAGCTAAGCAATCATCTGAATTAGCTTTAGCGTAACGACCCACAATATCGCTGGTATCAGAAGGGTTCACGTTGACTATCTCGTCATAACCTTCTACCCATTCGCCGTTAATATAGTTTCGATATACTTCGTTAGTCATTTGTTTTCCTCTGGAATAATTACAGATTTAAGCCACTTTCGTTGTCAAACACCATTTTAACCCTTTCTAATGATAAATCTATTTACAAATTTATATAGATATATAAGAATTATTAATCTATAACTGCAATGGTTTACTGGCTCACCTAAAGAGCCTTCGCAATAAAGGGTATAGATATGAAGTATCTCAACATTACACAGCGACATTTGCGTACATTTGTCATCGTCGCTAGACATGGCAGTTTTAACAAAGCTGCAGAGGAACTTTCACGAACTCAGCCGGCCATTACCCTCGCGATTAAGCAACTAGAGGAGTTTGTGGGGCTCAAACTATTAGATAGAACCACTCGTCGAGTCATACCAACTGCCGAGGGTGAAAATTTTATGCCCATTGCTGAACGACTAGTCCGAGATTTTGATACTGCTATCTCTGATCTCAAGGCAACTGCGGAGAGAAGAATTGGTAACATCAGCATCGCAATAGTACCCTCGGTTGCCAATCAACTACTGCCACCTATCATCAAAACTTTCTCTAAAAATTTTCCAGGGATTAATTTATTGCTAAATGATGACACCGCTAGAGGTGTTCAGCAGAAGGTTGAACGTAATGAGGTAGATTTTGGTATTGGGAGTGTTTGGCAAACAAGTAAGCTACTGAAATTTACTCCTCTATTTTCGGATAATTTAGATCTAGTCTTTCATAAGGACCATGATCTTGCACAAAGCCAAGAACCTATTAGCTGGAGCGCACTCAGTAACGAGGTATTTCTAGATTCAGGCATTACTAAAAATATGCGTTCCAGACTAATTCTTGGGCCATCAAAATTTGACTTTCCAAGCATTACGACGCTTTTAGCTATGCTGAGATCTAACTTGGGTGTCAGCGTGCTACCCTCTCTGGCCATACCTCAATCCAGTGGAGAACTGAGATCAAGGCCGCTCCTTCCAATGGAGAAGCGAGATATTTGCATGATTACACGTCATGACTGGACACTATCCCCCGCTGCCGAGGCTATGATTGACACTATCATAAAAGAGATACCCGCTCAGATTGAACAACTCAATCTTTCCCCACCTAGCGGGCTCATTCCAGAATCAGGTTATCAGCTTTAATCACTTGATTTAGTGAGCCCAACGCAGGTCTCATAAACTGATTGCTTAACAGCGATACCTTTATCACTGTTTCTAGCGCGATTGGCATAACGCCTATTACCTGGCATACGAGCACCTTCCATTCCCCCTAATAACTGCAAGAATGATTCTGAATGCTGCAACCAATTTTCCGAGTCACCAAAACGATTGGGGTCTATAGCGAGCATAAACTCACCACCATTAGGTGGCCCACCGTCGTTGTTATCATTTTTCTGTGCTTCAAAACTAAAGTCCTGCCCCGTGAGACCAGCAACCAGCAGCTCGATCATCATGGCAATCGTTGAGCCTTTATGACCACCAAACGGGAGCAATGCTCCTCCATTAATTATTTTATCTGCATCAGTTGTAGGCGCACCATCCGAATCAACGCCCGTACCCGCCGGGACTGGGTGGCCATCACGAGCTGCGATCATTACCTCTCCTCTAGCCATTGCCGCCGAGGCTTGATCAAAAACCAAGGGTGGCTGATCCCCTCTGGGCCAACCAAAGCACATAGGATTAGTTCCAAATAATGGCTGTTTCGCACCTGCAGGAACCACGGCCGGTTTATAGGTAGTAAAAGCCATTGCCGCCAATCCAGCTTCAGCAATTGGCTCAACCTCAACCCACAACGCAGCAAAATGATGCACGTTGACCAAAGCCATTGCAGCTATTCCATTCTCACTGGCAGCCTCAATAAGAGCCGCTCTGCCCATCTCAAGGGCTAAAGGCGCATAACCGTGATCACCATCCACCTTTACTACTCCTGGAGAGATTCGAGATACCGTCGGATTAGCATTTCCATTAACTTTACCACTGCGAAGTGAAGCTACGTAGCCTGGCATGCGGAAAAGACCGTGGGCAGCACAACCATCTAATTCTGCAGCTGCAATCGTTCGGGCAACCGCTGAGGCGTTCTGCGAGTTGCAACCATTAGCTTCAAGACCTTGCTCTACCAAGATTTGAATTTCTTGTTTAGTCATCATTACATCAGACACTTTAGCTCTCCTCTGATTAGGCTAATCGCCCGTTAGTATTCTCTATATAGGGTATCGTTCAAGTACTGGACCCAGCGCTTGCTTAAGGGGGTCTAAATTAGACTCAAAATTTTTCCACTGCTCTACACCACTCTGGTAGATTGGCTGGCGAACTTGCTCTGAACTAGGTGTACGAACAGATCGGTCTGTCTCATGGAAATTGATACAGCTTTCTTCAAACTCTAGCCCACAATAGTCAAGAATTCTCCTGACCTGAGTGTCCAAATCGGCGACAACCTCTTCATACTGAACTCGCAGTACCTGTCCTGGAAACACTTTATCCCAGTGGTCCATTAAATCGACATAATCTTTGTAGTATGTGCCGACCTCTTTAAGGCCATAGCTAAACTCCTGCCCTTCATGAAACAATTGTTTGAATGCACTAAAACAGCAACCCATTGGATGTCTTCGTGCATCAATAATTTTAGCATTTGGCAATATTAGATTAATTAAACCTATGTGCCTGAAATTGTTGGGCATCTTATCAATGAAAAATGGCGCATTACCACGATGGACTCTAGTATCAGCAATGTAACTTTCACCAAAAGCAGCGAGAGTTTCAGAATCTAAAGTTTCGAGAACGGAGGGATAATGACTCGTTCCACTCATTTTTTCACCACGCCGGAGCTTTTGAGCTAGCGACAAAATATTTGGTAACTCCATCGTGCCATCCACTTTACTGTGAGATGCCAAAATTTGCTCTAAAAGCGTCGAACCTGACCGTGGGAGACCAACAATAAAAATTGGATCGGCTGCCTTAAACCCTACATCAATATTAGCCTCAACAAAGCTCTCATTAAAAACATCAGCCTGAGCATGGAATTCAGTAGTTAGATCTTCAGACTTATAACGACTTTGAGATCTTTTGGATGAATTACCTCTTTCGTAATAGGAAAAAGCTTTTTCAAAATTACCCATATCCTCGTACGCCTTACCCAATGCAAAGTCCAAATAGACTCTACCCATGTAGGATACACTCGGATTATTCTCTTGGGATTCCATCGCAGCTATTTCTTTATCTGTGAAGCTAAATAACTTTAGATTAGCTAAAGAATAATAGGCCTCACCATGCGCCGGATATTTTTTGATGGCACGCCTGTAAGAATCAATTGCCTCATCTTTTTTGCCTTGGGTTTTTAGTGCATTGCCTCGAGACGTCAAAGTGACCGGCTCTTCGGGCAATATTTCCAAAATAGAATCGAAAGTCGCAAGAGCGGTTTCATAGTCACCGGACTGCATGGATTCAACGGCAAATACAGATTGAAATTGAGGATTATCAGGATCCTGTTCAATCAAAATTTTGGCATGAGCAAGGGCAGCCTGATATTTTTGTTGCTTTCGTAGCACTTGAATATAATCTATCCTAGCTTTGGTGCTTTGGGGAGAAAATTCTACGGCACTCTCTAAAAGGAACTCAGCATCGTCCAAAACACCTAAACGCATTCCAATATCGGCCAGAAGACGCATACCCTCGATATGTTTAGGATTTTTTAGCATAAACGCTTTGCATAACTTCTCTGCCTTAACCAACTTTCCTTGAGAAATCAGGTCAGTCACCGCAATTAATGGTGGTGGCGTAGCTTGCAGTTCTTTTAATTGCTGTTCAAGTTCAGCTAGTCGAATAGCTAATTCAGGGCGATTAACAACACGTAAAATCTCTATCTGACATCGAAAACTGGCTTCTAATGCTGGATTAATAAGAGTGGCTTGACTGTAGGAGTTCAACGCTGCATCAATTTGATTCATCCCACGATATACATGCCCTATTTCTTGGTAGGCGCGGCTATGTTCAGGGACCGACAATCGTAATCTTCTGAGACTTTCCAAGGCCTCTGTATATCTCTTTTGGTACCGTTGGCACACGGCTATTAAATAGAGCACGTCACCATGTTTTGGAGATTCAGCGAGCATTGGCAGCAAAACCTTCTCTGCCTTGCCAAAATCTCCGGCTTGCATAAGCTTCTTAACGCTACCTAACGCTGCTTCAGTTGCAGATGCTTCTTGCATTACATGTTCCACCATTTAATTAGACCTATAAAAATAATGCCCCTCGGGAGGGGCATTATGATCTAGCTTTTTAAACTACTTTTCAATGATTAGAAATTGTAGGTCATACGAACACCCATGGTACGAGGGGCTGCATATGAAACTCGCTCTCTATCGTTGATATAGTTTCGTGACAATTCAGCACGCTCGTCAGTGAGGTTGTTAATGAAGAGCTCTGCACCCCAAGTGTCAGTCGTAACACCAGCGGTAAGGCCCAACATAGTCCAACCAGCAATGCGGTCGCGGTTTATGCGAATAATATCACTGTAAGACTCAGCTGAATGTGCTAAGTGAGGCATGATGTGAGCCGTCATTCCTGACGCTGTCTGCCACTCATAACGAGCCTGAAGGTTACCTTGGAACTCAGGGGCAAATGCCAATGAATCACCTGCAACAACGTCTTTCGAGGTTGTCAGTGTTTTCGTAATTTCAGTATCAAGCATGGAAATACTTGCACTAATTGTAAGACCCTCAACACTTTCAGGTACCCAAATCATATCAGCCTCGACACCTCTAACCTCAGCATCAGCTGCGTTGTCAGAGAAGAACAAGTTAGCGATACTTGGGTCGAAGATGGTTGTTTGTAGTCCACCGATTTGTGCAACAAACGCACTACCATTGAAACGCATACGGCCATCCATCAGATCAGCCTTCCAACCCATCTCATAGTTAGTCATATCATCTGAGCCAAACTCGTATGGAACCGTGTAAAGTCCATCTCTACTGGTATAACCGCCTGGACGATTCAAGAAGCCTGCTCGATAACCTTCAGAGACGGTGACATACAACATCATATCTTCATTTGGAGTATAAGCAGTGGTGAACTTAAAGATCGTTCCATCGTCGGTTGCCTTATCAGGAATACCTGTGACTGGGTTGCCCTGATAAATTCCATCACCGTCATAAAGATCGGCAATGTTAGTACCAAATACCTGAGCATCCGCTGAATCTACACCATAGAAGTTATAGAAAGATCCATTAGCACTACCATCAAAGTCAACTTCGATATCGTAGTAGCGAGCACCAAGGGTTACTGATAGAGAATCACTCATATCGTAGCTCAACTCACCAAAGATTCCGTACTGATCGTCAGTTCTTTGGATATCATTACGAAAGATCTCTCCGGGAGCGAAGAAGCTATTGGTCGACAGAAATCCGTCTTGATACGATAAGTTACTTCCGGAGAATCCCGGACCATTTGCTGGCACCCAACCCTGTGCTTTGATACTGCCTGGGTAGGTAAAGCTTACGCGCTCTTCAAGAACCGTCTCACTAAAGAATGCACCACCAGTAAGTCTCGTTCTCTTGTCTTGGTCTGTGGTAAACCGGATCTCGTGAGTGGTTACTTCGGTCTCGGAATGACTTGGCGCATACATGTCTGGGGCGTAACAGGTTCCAGTCGCATCGCCACCGTAGGTGTAAGTAACCGTCTGATCACAAATATAATACGGTAGGTACTGACCGACGAACATGTAATCAGAATATCCGATCACCTGATCGGCAGTACGCTCAGTGTACGCACCAGTATAGACAACGTCTAAGCCAGCAACTCGGCCGGTCAAAGTCCAGCTTGTGTTGTCGAACTCATCTTTAATCGTGTCGTCAGAGTAGCTTTGAATCTCAAGGTCACCTAGATTTGGATCAGCATAGAAAACGCCATCAGCATCTAATTCCTGAGTGGTATGCGCTAGCAACAAATCCCAATCATCGCTCAAGCTAATCAATGCACTTAGGCGCGCACCGGTATACTTACTAGTATTGAAATCATCTTCCACCAGATCAGTATTATCAGCCGCCTCAAAAGTAACACCAGGCATATCAATATAACCATCACCATCAGCATCGCCACCTGACTGGTAGTGAGTACCAGCTGGATTTGCTTGGAAACCCTGACGATTGGCACTTACAGGTACACCGTTTGAACGCATAAATCCTTCAACACGGAAACGAGCACTCTCTTCAACGGTGCGAGTACCATGTACGTTATCAATGTAGCCACCCTTATCATCACTATAAACAACGCCGCGCAAAGTGATGTTGTCGCTAATAGGTAGGTTATACATTGCTTCGAAGTTACTGTTATTACCGCCATCGTTTATGGTTGAGAAGCCAACCTTCAACTTACCATAAGCATCACTTGGATCAGGCTTATTGGTGATTAAGCGAACCGTACCTGCCTGTGAACTTGCTCCGAAAAGTGTACCCTGGGGTCCTGCTAGCACTTCCACTCGATTCAAGTCGGCAGCGTAAACATCAAGGTTACGGCCAGGTTGCGCCAATGGCTGCTCATCAAGGTAGAAAGCTACGTTTGGGGCAAGACCAGCAACACCAGCAATCGAAATTGCAGGGGTAGTCGATGCCACACCACGAATATAAATTGTGTTCTGTCCTGGGCCGCTACCGCCCGCAGAAACGCCTGGCAACTGAACAAGATAATCTTGAAAATTCGAAACGCCCATCTGATCAAGCTTCTCTGAGGTCAACGCAGACACGGCAACTGGAATGTCTTGCGTACTTGCAGACGTCTTAGTTGCTGTTACGATAACCTCTTCAATCCCCTGAGATGCTGCCAAACTGGCACCTGATGCGGCAAAACCTGCGGCAATGATAGACGCCACCGCTCGGTTTACTTTTGTCTTATGAAACATATGTTTCTCCCCTAAATAATTTAAAAATGCATGCAAACTTGTATGTTTTTCCTTTTAACCGTGAAACCATAGCACATAATTAGCCAAATTTTTAGCTAATCCATGCTGATCGTCTACCACTGGGGGGCCTTGAACAAATTAAAAAAGCAAATACATTGATTATTTTTATTTATAAATAAACCGAAATTAGTGTAAGAGTCAGTATTTACGGTACTTTTAGTCTTTATATTTATAGTGCCAACTCGAGTACCACAATACGAGAAACCTAAAATAAGTCTTCATAATGCCTTTAGAACCAATTTAAAGCTCGATTTACTCCACTAATTGAACCATACCTGGGGAGATGGTGATTCTTCTACTTTTATAGAGATTCCCTAGCGCCTGCTTATACTTTTTCTTGGAAACCTTAAACACACGGTAAATTTCCTCGGGGTCACTCTTATCAGTGAGAGTGGAAGTTCCGCCTTGATCAGTTAAGTACTGAACAATTTGCTGGGACAGCTCGTGGTCCCCTTGCAGTGTTGCTTGGGAAATAAGTAGATCAATCTTCCCATCTGATCGAATTGATTTAACAAAACCCGGTAAGCGTTCACCAATCTTTAGTGGCCGATAGGCATCAGCTCTAAAAAGAAGACCTAAATATTTATCATCTATGATTGCCTTGTAGCCCAACTCCGTGCGACTCGCGATTTGCAAATTGACCGACTGCCGAGGCTTCAGCCAAACTGGCTGCTCATCCAAATGATGGCTCAACTTAGTCGACGCTGCGATTCGGTCTGAAGCCTCATCATGATATACATAGACCACATAAGAATAGCCTACTTCCATGGGTTTTTGTTGCTCGTTATAGGGAACCAACAAATCCTTAGGCAATCCCCAATCCATGAAAGCGCCTGCATGATTAATATCCACTACCTTGAGCATCTCACAACAACCCACCTCTACTTTAGGCTTTTCTGTTGTAGCGATTAGCAAGTCATCAGAATCAAAGTATAGGAATACGTCAATCCAATCACCAATTTCACACCCGTTTGGCACATAGCGTTTTGGCAATAAAATCGTATCTAAATCATCGCCATCTAGATAGACGCCAAAATCGACCTGCTTGACGACCTGCAGATTATTGAATGTACCGATTGTTATCATAGAGTTGGGCCAGATTAAGGGTGACGGTTCCACACTGGAAAGGCAACGATTGTACAGGACTTCTTCAATGGGAATAACTAAAAGCTACTAGATAAACTGATGAATTCGTTTATGCTTGCGCTTTTCCAAGTTGATATTTGATCTCTGTATTCAACTTAACACGAGATATGGCGATGAATATCATTTTTTCCAAAGACTATAAAAACGCCTGGGTGTTGAGTCTAAGCAATGCCGTGGCAGGCTCGATTTTACCTCTAATGCATTTAGCAGGTACACTCGCCGGAAGTACCTTGGCTCCCTCCCCCAGTTGGGCTACAGCTCCCATTGCGTTGATGATACTAGGCACTGCAAGCAGTGTTGTCCCAGTTTCTCGTACTATGCAAAATCTTGGCAGGAAGATGGGAATATATGTTTTCTTGGGTATTGGCTTACTTGTTTGTATGCTTGCAATGACTGCATTGGAGATTGGCAGTTTTAGCTTATTTTGTCTTGCTTCATTCATGCTCGGTTCATTCAATGCAACACTTCTTCAAGGGCGATTTGCCGCAATGGAATCCGTCGTAAGCGAACACCGCACCACTGCGGCGTCTATGTTTATGGGTAGTGGAATTATTGCAGCCTTTATCGGTCCAGAAATAGCTCTGATCGGCAAAGATATTTTCAGCACAGCCTACCAAGGTTCATTTTTGCTGGCGGCTGGATGCATTTTAATCTCCTCGGTTATGTTGACTGCCTACACCCCTAAATTAATACCTCAAGAACTTGATATAGAAAGCAAGTTACCTAAAACTCAACTATTTAAGAACCCTACATTCTGTCTGGCTCTTGCCAGTGGAGCCATTGCTTATGTTGTCATGTCTTTTGTGATGACAGGAACCCCTATCAGCATGCATGAATCTTACGGCCACTCATTAACTGATACCAAATGGGTACTCCAAAGCCACATTGCTGCAATGTTCTTACCCTCCTTTATAACGCCAGTTTTAGTTCGCTATATGGGACTTAGGGGCATGATGGTTGCGGGATTAATCTGCTATTGCCTTGCCATCGTAGTAGGTTATTCAGACAACAGCCCACAGGGGTTCTGGACTCAATTGGTTTTATTGGGAATTGGTTGGAATTTTTTATTTATCGCAGGGACAACCCTACTGCCTGATACACATCATGAAAATGAACGATTTAAGGCTCAAAGCATCAACGACTTTACTGTATTTTCCTTCCAGGCATTAGCCGCTTTGTCCGCAGGGTGGGCTCTAAATCTCATCGGTTGGCAGCCGATGGTTCTTTTATGCCTAATACCTGTGGCTGTTATGATAATGGCATTATTGTGGGAGAGAGTTAAAACACGGCAATTGAAATCTGTTAGCTAACTCTCACCGCGATAAATACACCCGCTGGTGCAGGTTTCTTTAATCTGAACACAGCTCAACAAAGGTAGGTTTGGCTTAAGTTGACTCCATATCCAAGCAGCAAGATTTTCACTAGTTGGGTTCTCAAGGCCCTCGATGTCATTTAAGTAGTGATGATCCAATCTGTCGAAAACTGGAGCAAAGGCCGCTTTAATATCACCAAAGTCCATTATCCAGCCGGTCTCCGCACCAACTGGCCCCTCGACATATATAGTCACTTGAAAGGAATGACCATGTAGACGAGCGCACTTATGACCCTCAGGGACATTTGGCAAGCGGTGAGCAGCTTCAATACTAAACTCTTTATAAATTTGCATTATTTTCAGCTTAAATTACATCAAATAGGGGCTGTATATTAGGGCCCTATGAAAGATATGTACATAGCCTCAGAAAAAGTTTGACAGTGACCTCCAGTTCGGTAGAATGCCTGCTCTCTCTGAGGGGGTGGTTAGCTCAGCTGGTAGAGCATCGCCCTTACAAGGCGAGGGTCACAGGTTCAATCCCTGTACCACCCACCATTAGAGGAGACGCTTTCACGGACCGGTAGTTCAGCTGGTTAGAATGCCGGCCTGTCACGCCGGAGGTCGCGGGTTCGAGTCCCGTCCGGTCCGCCATTATTATCCCCACTTATCTTGGATTTGTGGGGTTTTTTTTGGGCCAAATCGTTTTATATCTTTGCTTCATACTCGTATGCGGCCCCTGCTCTTATTAAATCAGCTGATTAAAAAAGTCTTAGAGATCATAAGAGCCGACAACTAACTGGGTATGAATTTCATAACATAGCAACACTAAAGATCCATTTACAATTATATTGACTGTTATCGAGTAATGTTTAAAAAAAGTTCTACTAGATTCAGTTGACAGTAGAAAGGCGTTTCAGTAGTTTAACAACGACAACACACGCATGTAAAAACTATGCGAAGAATGGCATTATGACTAATCTAATATCTGAGGAAGAATCCGATGCTCTGGATGCTATTCAGGGGCACCAGGAAGTTCCAGTAGCGCGCTGGCACAGGCTAAGAAGGAGAATTCTGCTACGTAACACTGCCTTAATTATAATACTTTTAGTTCGCGCCACCGCTATGATCGCTTTACCTGAAGATTATCTAAAAGCGGCATTTCCATTTCTTGATGATTCCGTAAATCTTGCTGATATCGCTTATACAAGGTTGCTAATAGCATCTTTTTTCTTGAGCATATATCTCTATGCATTTTTTACAAATCGATATTTAAGATCGGCATCGATGTTAGGAGTCGTCGTAGGGGTAGCCCTTTTTTGGTCTGATGCCGGACAATATTTAACGTCGGGATGGGGTTCGTTCACAATACAATCTTCAATCAGTTTCGGTATGCGGATCCTAACCGTCACTTTGCTTGTAATGAACTACTTGGACGTCAGGCGCTAGATGCGATCTTCAAAGTAGAGACTCGTAGGTTAAGACTTTTATTGCAGTCAAGGGCTTTTTAAAACCAGGCTTTTTTCGAAACATCAGAAGGTACTCATTATCACTATCAAGTTTAATCACAGTCTTCATTTTTCAGCAGAGGAAGTATGGGCTGTCCTGGGCAAGCCGGATCGGGTTGACTGGGTGCCTGGCGTAAAAAGCTGTGACTTCGATGGAGAAGTAAGGTCTCTGATTTTACCGGGCGCTGGAGCAATTAAAGAAAGAATCCTGCTGCATGACAATAGTGCAAGACGAATTGAATATTCGTGCTTTGAATCCCCTGGAGCTCTAACGTCCCATCACGCCAAGATGGAAATTCTAGATGATGGGCAGCATTCATTGTTAGCGTGGGAAGCAATCATTGAACCCATTGAATTGGAAGCTTTTGTCAAAGAGAGCATGGAAGGTGCTCTCTCTCAGCTTGAAGGTGTTCTAGCTAAAAATCGCCTTTAAATTGAATCGACTAAAGAATTAAAATCTTAGAGCAGAGAATAAAGTGTCCTGGCTAATTTGTTGGACGTTTCGTAGAGCTTTAAGTCCTTGTGTTGTTGATTGTTAAAGTAAGAAAAACCAACCTTTTTATCCATGTCCCCAAAAACAACTGCTCCTCCAATACCAGTATGTCCAAACATACTAGTGCTTTTGTTTAGACCTATTGGAGTAAAGGGTGCATTGACCATATGACCCAACCCAAACCGATAAGGCAAACCAAAAAGCACTAGATCAGGACCATGAGAATGGACTTTACGAAGTAACTCTACTGTTTCAGCCTTCAAAACCTCAATACCATTCCTGCTACCGCCATTACTCAAAATTCCGTATAGCTTTGCTAAACTTGACGCCACCCCGTGTCCATTTGCAGCGGGTATCTCTGCGCTTCTCCATTCTCTGGTATTAGAAACATCAGGGTCATTGATGGCATTAGGGTCAAAAGCCACTGAATTAAAATCTTTAACAACTGCTAGCTTCATGTCCTTTAATGCTTTGGACAAAAAGAGGTCAGGCACGAACCTAAGTGCCTTAAATTGATCAATAGTCGGTAGCTTACCAAGCATCAACATATCTGCGCATCTCGCTATGTCTTTGTCACCCATGCCGATTACAAAATCCAATCCTAGGGGTTCTGCCAGTTCCTCTTTAAAGTACTGACCAACTGACCGTCCATCGACACGTCTAATAAGCTCTCCCACCAACCAGCCAAACGTTAAGGCGTGGTAACCCTGCATTGAATTCGGTGGGGCGAAAGGTTTTTGAGCGCCAAGCAGACCAGTAAATTGATGCCAATCAGTCCATTGATTAAGTGGAACCCCGTTCTGAAAACCAAACATACCAGCTCTGTGACACAGTAGATCAAGAACAGTCGTATTTTCTTTACCATTGCAACCATACTCTGGCCAGTAATGAGATACTTTTTGCACAAGATCCAAACGGCCCTGTTCAATCAATCGTGCCGCACAAATGGCAGTGACTCCTTTGGTGACAGAAAATACATTAACCAGAGTATTCTCCTGCCACGCCTGTGACCTCTGTGCATCTTGATGACCACCCCATAAGTTAATCACCATTTCACCTTCAATCTCTACAGCAAACGAAGCACCCACCTCAAATTCAGACTCGAATGACCGATTGAAGACTTCGGCAACTTTCTCAAATTTAGAATCGCAGTATCCAGAAACAAGTTCGGTAGGCATGAGGTTTAACTCTCTTTTAGTTCGTCAATGGGATTATAGCCCCAGGCGTTGGTGCGACAAGAAAGTCATTGGCTAAGTTTCGTTTTTCAAGCTCTTGGAGCAGAACAGCTCTGGGCTCCTCGATAGCTTCATCGGTTAGAATAAAAGTACCCCAATGCATACCAAATGACTTTGAAGCCTGTAAATCTAATGCTACCTGTATCGCTTCCGCAGGGTCAACATGTTGATTCTTCATGAACCATCTTGGCTTGTACGCACCGATGGGTACGAAGGCAAAATCAGGGGCACCCAAGCGCTGCCTGGTATCCAAAAAGTCTTTTGAGTAACCCGTATCGCCTGCATGGTAAAGGGATAAGTTTGAGCTTTGCATATACCATCCTCCCCACCAGCTACTATTTCTACCTGTAATACCGCGCCCGGACCAATGCTGCACAGGAGTGAAAGTAAAGTCGGTTTGCTTAATACGCTTAGTTTGCCACCATCTAAACTCGGTAACATTGTCTAATCCCTCCCCCACCAGCAAATCTTTGTCCCCTTGAGGAACCAAAATAACAAGATTTGGGTTAGTTAGCTGCAATGCATTAAGGCTGGGCAGATCTAGGTGGTCATAGTGATTATGACTAATTACTACTGCATCAATGTGTGGTAGACGCTCTATGGGTATGGCGGGAGGAATGAGTCGCTCCGGACCAGCCCATCCAACAGGGGAAGCTCGCTCCGAAAAAATAGGATCAGTGAGAATCGTTAAATCACCATTATTGATCAAATAAGTAGCATGACCAATCCAAACAGCATAGTTGGCAGAGTCAGGTTTTAGTTTTTCCCAATCATTAGAAAGTTCAATAGAAACTCTTTCAGGGGGAGAATCTTTGGTCATTCGCCATTTGATAAACTCCGAAAACGACTTGGGAGCAGCAGCTGGATCAGAGTTACTAAAGGTTTCTGCAACGCTGCATGATTGGGATGCAAGTGATAAAAAGAGTGTGAAGACGATAGTTGCTGATTGTCGCCATCTAGTTAGGGTGGGCTGTGAAGTCAACGAATGCTCCTATACATTTAAAAATTGGACATATGTTTAAAGGGTATCAAACTGGGTCGTGGCCACCTCAACAGCTTTATTAGTATCACCACCCCCAGTCCAAGACGTTACGGCCAAATTATCAAAGAGGACCATCTGAGGCAGACCTGCTCTGCGTGTCATGTTAATTTTGGTAGCCTCAAAGACTGAACTAGCCACGCCTTCTCTATCAACATATCTAAGATTCAGTTGACCCGCAGTGCCCTCTGAGAAGGTCATCCAACTCACCAGAAATCCGCCATTAGACGTTACAGCCAGCCCTACTTGTCCTAAAACAGAATCCCCTTCATCAACAACTAATGGATCAAAGAATGAGTCAACACCAGCTCTAGAAACAGCCAATTTAACCTCACCATAACCCTTGGCTTGGGTATACCAAGCAACAGCTGTCGCCTCATCATTTGTCGCTACAGATGGACCATTGACCGGACATCCAGCAATCTTCCATCCGTCCACAGATACTGGTTTGGGTTCACTCCACTGCCCTTCAATCATGCGTGAGAAATAAATATCTCGGTATTCATCGTTAGTTCGATTGCGAAAAACCAACACAGGGCCCTGATCAGACTGAGCTATATCCGTCTGACAACAATCACAAACCAAACTATCAATAACTTGGTCTTTGGTCAGAGTTCCATCGCTTTTAATTTGCGTCGAGCGAAGCGTCATGCCACCAGCGCTACCGTGTGCGCCGCCAGCTGACATTAATAGACCATGAGTTGCAACCATTTCTCGCCCATCGAGCCAGACTGCGCCGACGTCATCTCCATTGACAAAGAAACTAACGAAGCCATGCTCACTGAAAGTTCCATCTGTATGTGGCGTCAGTGGAGCATCCCAAGTAACTCCACCATCTGTTGATAGGCTTACAGCAACATCGTACGCAAATATAGCAGGGTCTGTCATGACCAACCAATGCGAAGCCCATAGCGATTCAGTTAACTGCACAACTGACGGGAAATCAGCGCGATTAACCAACCAATTATCACCTTTCGCCACAGTAACTGGACTCGACCAACGACTACCCTCCCAGCGCGAGTACTCAAGAGCAACAGTATTCTCTCCAACTTTCATCCAACTCAAAATTGGAGATCCACTAAGATCCAGACTTAAGTTAGGTGAAACAGAATTTTGTCCCGCAGGGGATGACCAATCTGCCAATATTCGGGTTTCTTTAGATTGCTCGGCACAAGATCCCGCGACCAGCAGCAGAATGATCATCATCGTAAATTTTCTAACGTATCTCTGCATGATTTTTAATCGTTGGGTTAATAAGACAAATATACACGCTGCACTGAGTGCGGTCGAGACGCTAAAGCAGGGTTTGATGCAGCCTGATTACCCTCGCACTAAAGGACGAGTCAAACAGGTGGGTCCGCCTTCGCCTTTGCGACTGATCTCTAACCCTTTGTAGGTTGTCACAGAACAGCCTGCAACCTCTAACCCAGCCTTAACACTAGGTAAGTTTTCTAACATCAATACTTGTCTTGGCCCTAGTGCGAGAACATTGCAACCCATTGGCAGATACTCAGCCTCTGGCACATCAACAAAGGCTATGCCCAATTGCTCGAGCCACTCAATAAATTGAGTGGGCATCAACGTGCGATAGATCAATGCTAAATCTTTATCCAGAGGAGAAATAATCGACATAAGGTGCAACACATCATCAGGGTGGTCTGGTGCCGGTAATTCAACGATATGTAAATCTACCTCTTCACCCAAAATAGCCCGCAACTGAGCAATCCCCTCTTTGTTTGTCCTCGGACCAAGACCAACGGCCGCATGATGTTCATCAACCCAAATAAAATCACCCCCCTCCAACGTTCCAGGGGCAACAATTTCACCAGCAACTTTATGGCCAAAAGACTTATAAACTTCAGCATTAGATCTTGCCTCAGGCGTCCTGCTGGCTCGACCCATATTGCAAAGTATTAACCCTTTTGGGCTAATCAAAATACTGTCTCGAGTATAAATGCTGTCAATGGTCAGAGTTTCATCACTCGGAAGATCAATAATGTTTGCACCAGACTTCTGTAAAACACGTCTGAACTGATCATACTCGTTATGAGCCTCATCAATATCCGGCATGTCATGGAAACGAAGAGGTTTCCATTCGTCTCGTAGTTTTTGCTGATTAATAAAAGCATTTTCAGTGTTGCGCACAGCAACCTGCGCTATGGCGGAATATTCATTGAATTGATTCATACTATAGGTCTCTAGCGTCTTCTCGAACGAGTGCGTAAAAAGGCATGCCAATGATAATTAGCATGAAGGAATAAAATACAACTTCTACCCCTGCACCCCAAATAGCAAAAAAGGAATACAGGAAGGCTGCAACCGAGAGAACAATTGCTCGATTTCGCGCCGGGCCTGGCTGATCTCTCTTCAAAAAGTAGAACTCAGAGACTGCTGAGAATGCGTAGGCCATCAACGTAGACAATGTTGATAACATCGCCATAAAGGTAAATGCAGCAACCAAACCCTTGGTGTAATTAAGTAATAACAAAAGGGACATAAATCCGCCAGACACAAGGAACGAGAATATTGGCGTGCCTGTTGAACTTAAAGTCAGAAATTTAACTGGGAGCAAATGATCCTTTGCAGCTGCCAAAGGTACCTGCCCTGCTGTTAGTGTATTTGCATTAAGAGACCCTAGGGTCGAGATAAGGGCTCCAATAGTAATAATAGCGCCACCAACTGGGCCCATTACCTTTGTTGCCGCTAATGCAAAAGGCGCTGTTGAACCCAGCAGTTCGTTCGCTGGCACAATGAGCGCGATGGCCAAGCTCACCAAAAAATAAATAACTAGGACGGTTAAAACCGATGCAATGAGTATGCGTGGAATAGTTTTTTCTGGTTCAACAATATTGTCTGCAGGAACCGTAGCCGTCTCAATTCCGATAAAAGACCACATTACTAAGGTAGTGACGGTCGCTAACAGTGCCACAGGATGCAGATCAGTCGGATTTAATGGCGGTAAAATTTCGGGTTGCATGTTGGAAAAGCCCAACACAATAATAAATATCAAGGGCAATATTTTTAAAAATGTTGTGACAACCTGAAATGTGCCACTGCTTTCAATACTGCGAATATTTAGGCCAACTACTGACCATATCAATGCCAGAGAAACTAAAAGACTAAGTATCGAAGATTCTGTGATCGACGGTAAAAAGACTCCCAGGTACCCCACAAAGGCAACCGCAATACCCGAGGCTGCAGCAATGCAGGAAATCCAATATGTCCAGGCAATCAAAAATCCAGCGAAGTTGCCAAGCCCTGCTTGAACATAAGCGTAAGGGCCCCCAATTTTCGGCACTCGCCTCACCAGTCTGGACAAACACAAAGCCACTAACAAGGTGCCAGCGCCAGCTGTTAGCCAACCAGCCAAGCCCAGCATTCCGTAAGGCGCCAGTAGGGTCGGCATCATAAAAATGCCAGATCCAATAGCACAGCCCACAGCGATAGACCAACCGCGCCAAAAACCTATTTCTTTACCCGACCCACTTTTTGAGACATTGTTCATTGTAGCTTTCTCTTTTATTGGCAGTACCGTAACAGGGGTGAGGAATAATACAAGTGCATCCGCGCGCGTGATCTAGGCTTGAAAATTAAAAACATGATAGACCGATCTCTAATAACCCCCTCAGACAACTGAACCCTATCAAGTCTATTTCTGGTTCTTACAGACGGTTATTTCTTAAGGGTGCATGCAAATAACATAGTTTTTGAGCTTTTCAGGTCCTGAAGAATAATTCTACAATTCACTATTGCAAACCCATAAATCCAAACTAAAACTCTCAAAGTCAATGGCATTTAGGTTCAAACAAATATCATCCAAAATCACAACCACACTTATATAGTAGATCCGTTGACAAACAGCCTTGCACACATAAACATCGAAATTAAATAATTTTCATATAAATCAAAGATTTTAAGCTTAAAAATTCGTCTAAAAACTATGTTTTAGCGAGTAAATCTTATGCTGTCTTGTATTGCGTAACGGGCTATCTTAGGAATGTCGACCTTTTTAAATGCCCAAATATGTCATAAAAAATAGGTCACTCATCTATCTATAAGGGGTCTAATAAAATGAAAATTCTTCGCATACGCAGTTTATTGGCATTGGCCATAACTGCTTTTATCGGTAACACCTATGCAGCGGAACTCGAAGAAATTATTGTTACAGCACAAAAAAGAGCTGAGAGTCTTCAAGATGTTCCTATTTCAATGTCGGCCATTGATGGCAGCAAAATTGAAGAGATTGGCATAAACAGCTTCCAAGAACTAACAGCTTATGTTCCTAACCTAAGCATTACTGAAAATGCCGTTAATACGATTATCGGTATGCGTGGTGTTGGCATTGGCTCTAACCAGTCTTTTGAACAGTCCGTTGGCACCTATGTTGATGGCATTCACTATGGGAAAAGCCGTCAAATTAGAACTGGATTATTTGATTTACAGCAAGTTGAAGTGTTGAGAGGCCCGCAGGGAATATTATTTGGCAAGAACACTCTCGCTGGGGCAATTAATGTCACCACGGCCTCACCTCAGATCGGCCAAGAGACCGGCGGCAAAATCGCTGTTAATAAAGAGTCTTACGGTGGCCAAACCGTTGAGGGCCACTTGACTGGGTCATTAACTGACTCATTGGCATGGAGATTTGCCTACAAAGACCGTGAGGGTGATGGCCATCTAAAGAATACTTATCCTGACACTGAGGTTTCCTTAGGGCCTACAACTGACGAAAAAATGTGGCGGGCAAGCGTACTATGGGAGCCAACAGATACTACTTCAGTCGAGTTTAAACATTCTGATAGCGAATACGTGCGCTTAGGCGCTAACCCTCTGGTAACCCTGTTTAGTCCTTTACCTAATATTCCAGCATCGAATGCTCTTATGTACGGAACCATGGGAGCAGTTTTTCCCAGTTATGCGGCCTACATAAACTCTGAGCCAAGAGATGGATATAGGGACATGCGATCATTTGGTGGCTGTGCTCTAGAAGCTCATATGGGTATGACCTCTTCAATCTGTGAAAACGGCGGAGAAAGACCAGAAGGAACAGATACAGATACGGCTGATAGCTCTATAAATTTGGACATGGAACTGCCTAATGGCTATACACTGAATGTTGTTGCCGGTCGGGGTCGTTATTCCTACCAAGATGGTATTGATGCTGACTTTTTGCCTTTGCGATTCATTGGTCGAAGTGATATTTCTGATTATGATCACAACAGCCAAGAATTTCGTATCAGCTCTCCCACAGACGGTAAATTTTCATGGGTAGGCGGCGTTTACCTAGACAAGCAGGAACAAGAGATTGATCGGTTAGTCGTGGTAGATGGAACCTTCGGTATCCCTCAAATTATGCCAGCTATTATTGGTCTTGATACCTTCTTAGCTTTCTCACCAGCTCAAGTTGCCGGTGTAAACGCGACAACGCCTGTTCCTGGAACGCCATACACTCTCCAAAGCCTCTATGATGCCACTGGCTGTGCTGTCGGAGCTGCGACTTGTCAAGACTTTCGGCTCTATCCTGGTGTTGAAGGCGTTACTAAGTGGCGGCACGCAGGCCGACTTTCTAACTGGAAGCAAAACACCAACTCCCGGGCTATCTTCTTCCAAGGAACGTTAAACCTGAGTGACTCTCTTGCGCTGACAGCTGGTGTGCGATACACCGAGGAAGAGAAGCGGGCCCATGCAGAGATGCAGTTAGTTACCAATTCAACAGGGCTAACTACGCCTAACTACTCTCCTTTGTTTGCTGGACTAATGGGTTCGTTGTTTGCCTCATATGAGCATGAGTTTGATGAGGAGCGATCAACTAACCAGTTGATACCAGCGATGAACCTACAGTGGACTCGATCAGAAGACAGTAAGTTTTACTTTAGTTATTCAGAGGGCTTCAAAACTGGTGGCTTTAACGCAGTTGATGATCAAGATCCACTATTTACAGCTGCAGGCCCTCAGAGAACAATTCCTGGAATTGGTTTTGAGTACGATGATGAAACCGCTGAATCTTATGAAATCGGCGGAAAGCACACGCTATTAGATGGTGCCATGAATCTGAACTGGGCATACTTCAATAGTGAGTATAAGGATCAACAAGTATCGACCTTTGTGGGTCTTGGTTTTGTTGTGACCAACGCCGCCACGACAGATGTTGAAGGTTTAGAAATTGATATGACCTGGCAAGCAACTGATAATCTGAGAGTTGGTGCTAGCGCTGCGTTCACAGATGGCGCGTACGGCTCATTCCCTGGCGCTGGTTGTACTGCTCAACAAGCTTCAGACCTACTAGCCCTTGGGACTTTGACAGTTAATTCTCCAGTGATTGAAGCTGGCGGCTGTGTTGCAAAATTCAAGGGTGACGGAAGTCAAGCTGGCTCAGGACAGGATCTCGCAGGGGCTCAAGTAGGAACAGACTACAATGGATCACTCTGGGCTGATTACACAAGACCTCTGGCATCTGGCCTTCTGTGGTTTACAAGTGTTGATATGAACTTTACCGATGGTTATTTCATGACAGGTGATCGAGATCCAATTGACTACCATGAAGGTTTTGAGAAGTTCAATATCCGAACAGGAGTTCGAGCTGAAAACTGGACTGCCATGTTGTATGGTAAAAACATCACGGATAAAGAAACAGCAACCGGAGCCTATGATATTCCTCTAGCCGGCGGCTCTCATGGCCAATATACAAGCGAGGGATCAGTATGGGGTGCTAGACTTACCTATAGTTTCTAGTAAAAAGCGCTCAATCTAAAAGGACGGGGTAACCCGTCCTTTTTATTTCATACCCATCAAATATACCAAGACTTTAGATCAGCCAATGAATACATCAAAAAAAACTCTTCTTCCAAAGCCCACTTGCTTGTAAAAGGTGTTTTAAACCGTCTTCTTTCTCAACATTTATACAATTAGAGTAAACCAACAAAGTCCAGCCATTAACGGCCTCATCCCAATATTTAAATTATCTATTTAGCAACTATGCACATATGGAAATTGTGCATAGAAAAAAATACACTTCTAAATGAAGCTATTTTCACAAATGACTCATATTCATTATTTAGTTATTAAATTATTAATATTCACTTTTGAGGAAGACTCATGTATCGTTCGTCTCGTGTAGAAACGTAGATAATACGTAATTGCATCGTTCGACATCACTCGAACAACGTCACAAAAAGTTAACGTCGAAAAGTAAAAAAGTAAAAACAACACTTATGAACTATCTACAGGGGTCTTTTATGAATAGAAAATCATTCCGTACACTTAGTAGCCTTGCTATTGCTATAGCAACGGTAACTAGCGGTGCATACGCAGCTGAACTTGAAGAAGTTATCGTAACCGCTCAAAAACGTGCAGAGAGCTTACAAGAAGTTCCTGTCTCTCTCACTGCAATATCAGGGACTAAAATTGAAGAAGCTGGCATGAACACGTTTGGCGAGCTTTCTACCTACGTGCCTAACTTGAGCATTACAGAAAATGCCGTAAATACTATTATTGAAATGAGAGGCATTAGCGTTGGAGCTAACCAGTCTTTCGAGCAATCAGTAGGTGTGTTTGTTGATGGCATTCACTACGGTAAAGGCCGCCAAATAAGAACAGGTTTATTCGATATCCAGCAAGCTGAGGTAGTGCGAGGCCCGCAGGGAGTTCTGTTCGGCAAAAACACTCTTGCTGGTGCCATTAATATTAAGACTGCGACGCCAGATCCCGACCAAGAATTTGGCGGCAAAGTTTCTGTCAGCAAAGAGTCATTTGACGGTACTACAATGCAGGGTCACCTTACAGGCTCAATTGGAGACACCATTGGATTGCGTCTTGCCTACAAAGATCGCTCCAGTGATGGGGCATGGACCAATACCTATGCCGGCGCCTTAAACAAGAATATGCCAACCACAGACGAGACAATGTGGCGTGCCAGTGCAACTTGGGAGCCTACTGAGTCAACAAGAGTTGAATTAAAGCACTCTAATAATGACAACGTGAAGCTTGGTCAAGACTCAATGGCGGTGCTGTTTAGTCCAGTTGAAAATTTAGGAGCAGCCGCAGGATTAATGTATGGCGTGATGGGTGTTGTGCATCCTAACTTTGCTTCAATTACTACTAATGGCACTAACGATCCCTACAGGGACTCAATTGCCCTTGGCGGCTGTGCACATGAAGCAGCGCTAGGTAAGAGCTCAGCAATTTGTGATGCAGGTGGTGAGCGCCCCGAAGGTACTGATACTACCTCATCAGACACATCCCTCAACTTTGAGATGGAGATGGATAATGGCTATACGCTAAATGCCACCATAGGTAGAGGACGTTACGATTATCAAGATGGCCTAGACGCTGATTGGTTGCCGCTTCGCTTTATTGGTCAATCTACATTTTCAGAGTATGATATGAATAGCCAAGAGATTCGCCTTTCATCTCCAACTGATGGGAAATTTTCTTGGGTAGGTGGCGTTTATTTAGCTAAATCAACTCAAGAGCAGTGGACGCTTACATCAGTTGATGGCCAGTTTGGGCTGCCCGACATGTTGATGAGAACTATCCTTGGGGGTGGTAACCCTGCCCTCGGGTTGCCTAGTTTTCTCGCCTTTTCACCAGCTCAGGTTGCCGGCGTAAACGCTACAACACCTGTTCCTGGAACACCATTCACGCTCCAAGGCCTCTATGATGCCACCGGCTGTGCTGCTGGAGCTCCTTCTTGTTTGGATTATACTCTCAAAGTAGGTGTTGAAGGATCTACGCTGTGGAATCAAATGGGACGAATTGGTCAGTATCGGCAAGATACCAACTCACGAGCGGTCTTCTACCAAGGCACATGGAATCTAACGGATTCAGTGTCGTTGACAGCGGGTGCTCGATACACTGAGGAAGAGAAGCGAGCATTTGCTTCGACTTACAACACATCTAGCTACAACGGCTTAGCTGTTCCAGACGCTAACCCCCTGTTAGGTGGCCTCTCGGCTGCTCTGTTTAATATTTATGATCATGAGTTTAATGAAGATCGAGGAACACACCAGTTCATTCCTGCGGTAAATTTGGAATGGGCGCGATCAGATGACAGCATGTTGTATATGAGCTACTCAGAAGGCTTTAAGAGTGGAGGCTTTAACTCAACAGACTCTCAGCTCCCACTCTTCACAGCAGATGGCCCACAGGCAAACATCCCTGGGCCAGGATTTGAGTATGAAGATGAGAACGCTGAATCTTGGGAGATCGGTGGAAAGCATACACTTCTTGACGGTTCTATGACCCTTAACTGGGCCTACTTCGACAGTGTCTATAAAAATCAACAGGTATCAACGTTCGTGGGTCTTGGATTCGTAGTAACTAATGCTGCGAGTGCTAGTGTCTCGGGCCTTGAAGTTGATATGTTGTGGCAGGCAACTGACCACCTACGATTAGGTGTTAATTTCGCTCTTAACGATGGTAAGTATGACGACTTCCCTGGAGCGGGCTGTACCGCGATACAGGCGTCTGACCTAGCGGGAGGTGCAACATCGTCTGGAAGCTGTGTCGCCGAGATTGCAGCTGATGGAACGCAAATTGGAATAAGTCAGAACCTAGCGGGCGCACAAGTTGGAACCGACTACAACGGTACTGTAACTGCAGATTACACCCGCGCTGTACTCGGTGGTTTGATCTGGAATACTGGTGTAGATGTTCAAATCTCTGATGGCTTTTTCATGACAGGTGATCGCGACCCTATCGATTACGAAGATGGGTTTACTAAAACCAACTTCCGAACCGGTCTAGCCGGAGAGAATTGGTCCGTCATGCTGTATGGCAAAAATGTATTTGATAAGGTTACCCCTCAAGGTGCTTTTGATATACCTCTTGCCAGCGGATCACACGCTCAGTACGTTCTACCAGGAGCAGTCTGGGGTGCAACGCTCAACTACAGCTTCTAACCTATATTAGAAAAGTAGTAACACTCAAAGGGGCAGTTTCTAACTGCCCCTTTTTTGTGCCCACGCAAAATATACTCACCAATAAATATCAAAACGACTGTTTTTTTATTCTCCCCATAGTAGCTATTGCGCCTAATCTTTTATATTCAGATGGTGTGATAGGCCATATTAGGCTTTGATAAGAGCTTTAAAAGCTATAAACAAGCGCTGAATTATGCCCATACTGTCAGCTCAACTAAGCTATATACTACATGGGCCCTTAGTGGTTACGAGTATTAATTATTCACTTTTGAGAAAAAATTCTGTAAGGTGGAAAAACGCAAGGCTCTCAAAACATCTACGCAGTTAGAGTTTTGTGGTATCTCGAACAACAATGCCAAGAAATTACCATCGAGTAATAAAGAAAGTATACAAAAAAATTATAAGCTATCTACAGGGGTCTTTTATGAACAAGAAATCATTCCGCACGCTTAGTAGCCTTGCTATTTCTATAGCAACGGTGTCTAGCGGTGCATACGCAGCTGAACTTGAAGAAGTTATTGTAACCGCTCAAAAACGTGCAGAGAGCTTACAAGAAGTTCCTGTCTCTCTTACTGCTATATCAGGGACTAAAATTGAAGAAGCTGGATTACACAGCTTTGCTGAAATGTCTGCATATGTTCCGAATTTGGCTATTACAGAGAATGCCGTAAACACGATTATTTCCATGCGCGGCATAGGTGTTGGCGCAAACCAATCTTTTGAACAATCTGTCGGTGTCTATGTTGATGGCATCCACTACGGAAAATCTCGTCAAAGCCGAACAGCGCTTTTTGATGTTCAACAAGTCGAAGTACTAAGAGGCCCGCAAGGCATCTTATTTGGTAAGAATACCCTTGCAGGTGCTATCAATGTTACTACTGCAACTCCAGACGCGGATGAAGAGTTTGGTGGCAAAATATCAGGCAGCAAAGAATCCTTTGGTGGTACAACTCTAGAGGGACACTTAACCGGCTCCATTGGCGACACCATTGGTCTGCGCCTCGCGTATAAAGATCGCTCTAACGATGGCGAATTTAAAAATACCTATGCTGGGGCCCTCACGAAGAATATGCCTACAGTTGATGAATCTATGTGGCGAGCCAGCGCAACATGGGAGCCCACTGATTCAACGCGAGTAGAGGTGAAGCATTCAGAGAGTGACAACGTACGTCTTGGTCAGAATTCTATCACTACCGTTTTTAATCCCGTGTCCAATCTAGGCGCGGCATCAGGTCTTATGTTCGGTGTAGTTGGCATGGTTCGTCCTGAGTTCGCTGGAATTGTAGCTTCTGGAAATCGAACCCCCTACCGCGATTCACAAGCTGTAGGTGGGTGTGCGTTAGAAGCCAATATGGGCATGAGCTCCGCTTACTGTGATGCTGGAGGTGAGCGACCAGAAGGGACAGATACTTCGACTGCTGATACATCGCTTAGTTTCGAAATGGAATTGGATAACGGCTACACTCTCACTGCAATTGCTGGTAGAGGTCGCTATGAGTATCAAGATGGCCTTGATGCTGACTGGCTTCCATTAGAGTTCATCGGTAGATCCGACATTTCAGAATACGACCATACTAGTCAGGAGTTCCGTCTTACTTCTCCTACGGACGGACGTTTTTCATGGGTAGGTGGTGTGTATTTGGACCAACAAGACCAAGAAATCGATCGAACTGTGGTGATTGATGGTACCTTTGGCCTCCCCGAGATGACAATGAAAGCGATCCTTGGTGGTGGTAACCCTGCCTTGGGCCTTGATACAATTTTGGCTTTAAGCCCAGCGCAGGTCGGTGGTATTAACGCCACCACGCCCGTCCCCGGCACAGGTTTAACTCTCCAGGGTCTTTATGACGCTACAGGCTGTGCCGTTGGCGCCGCTTCTTGCTTGGATTACACCCTTAAAGTCGGCGTAGAAGGTTCAACAAAGTTCCAGCAAGCCGGTCGCCTATCTAACTGGACCCAAGATACAAATTCTCGCGCTGTCTTCTTCCAGGGAACATATGATCTAACGGACTCGGTCGCCATTACTGCCGGTGCTCGATATACCGAGGAAGAAAAAAGATCACATGCTCTGATGGAACTGACAACCAACACAACTGGACTTGGGGTACCCAATACCGACGGTGTGCTGGCAGCTATAGTTGACGGTTTCGGTCTAGGTGTCGCTCATGAATTTGGTGAAGACCGATCTAGCACTCAATTTTTGCCTGCGGCAAATATCGAGTGGACACGATCAGAGGACAGCATGTTCTACTTAAGCTATTCAGAAGGCTTTAAAAGTGGTGGATTCAACTCTGTAGATGATCAACTTCCAGCCTTCACCGATGAAGGTGTCCAGCCTACTGTGCCAGGACCAGGTTTTGAATATGATGATGAGAACGCAGATTCAATCGAGATTGGTGGAAAGCACACCTTGCTTGATGGTGGTATGACTCTGAACTGGGCTCTATATGACAGTACTTATGAAAATCAGCAAGTCTCCACCTTCGTCGGTACCGGTTTTGTTGTTACAAACGCCGCTACCACAGAGATCCAAGGTCTTGAAGTTGATCTACAATGGCAAGCAACTGACCATCTGAAACTGGGTGCGAGCTTTGCATTAAACGATGGTAAGTTTGGTAGCTATCCTGGTGCAGGGTGTACTGTTCAGCAACAGTCTGGACTGCTTGGGCTAGCTAGGGCTGCTGGACGTGAAGTTCTGTTAAGCTCTGATCCAGTTACGTCTTTTGATGGGTGTCAAGCAAACTTTCGAGGAGATGGTGTTCAGAGTGGAGCTAGCGTAGATCGAACTGGCGAAAAGGTTGGTGTTGATTACAACGGTACCGTGAGTGCTGATTATACTCGACCTGTCATGGGTGGTCTGCTGTGGATGACTAGTATAGACGTAAACTTTACCGATGGATTTCAGATGATCGGTGGTTCAACCGATTCTGCGACATATCAGGATGCTTTCTCTAAAACCAATTTTAGAACCGGGTTAAAGGGAGATAACTGGGCTGTGATGCTATACGGCAAGAATGTGTTCGATGAGAAAACAGCCTCTGGTGCATTTAACATACCATTAGCTTCAGGAGCTTTTGCTGAATATACAACTCCAGGGAGTGTATGGGGCGCAACACTTAACTATAGCTTCTAATCTGTATTAGAAAAGTAGTAACTCTTAAAGGGGCAGTTCTTAACTGCCCCTTTTTTATGTCCGCTATTGTGACTAGACTGTCATATTCAGACAGTGCGATAAAAATATATTAGACTATGATAAGACGCTTAAAAAATTATAAACAAAGTCTAAGCTATGCCCCTACTGGCCACTCAATCATATTATTTTATCCGCGGAATATCAGCGGTTGCCGGTCTTGTATTGGTTTTGGTAGGCTCAACGAGTGAAGTTAACTGGCGCCAAAATCCTGCCGATACACTTGTTCTAGTCAATCAACAGCCCATCACTCAAGCGACCTTGAATACGGCGCTTGTTACCTTAGATCTTCCCAAAAACTCTTCAACTCAACACTCCATTCTGCAGCGTCTGGTAGATGATGAATTAATATTACAAAGGGCCGAAGATTTGGGGGTTTTGTACGCTGACCCTGGGATTAGAAAATTACTAGCTCGCTCAGCCATTGATAATATTACTAACAATGCCGAAAACTTGCCCATTGATGAATCTGCGTTAAGAGCTTTCTATAAAAGCCACCAATCAATCTTTGAGGAGTCACCACGAACTACCCTGGAAGTGTTTAAATTTAAGACTATTGAACAAGCCAGTAACGCGCGCAACCATATGTTAACTGGGGGACGATTAGGTGAATCTTTTGGGCTAATCGAGGGTGGGCAAAGAATTGATATCCCCTTAAGCCCCCTTCCTGAACATATGTTGCGACGCTACCTTGGGGTAGGCTTGAGTAGCAAAATCATTGGCCTAGCAGAAGGCGAACTTTCACAACCTATACGCCAAAAAGACGGTGTCTATTTAGTTCAAATTTTAAGAGTGGAACCTGCGACAGTGCGAGATTTTGAGCTAGTCCGCAATGAAATAGCTACTGCAATCAAGAGTAGATCTAGAGATCGAGTGCTTAAAGATGAATTACTGCGCCTTAAGCAGGCAGCCAATATCGAAGTGAATACGCTGATAGTTGACCAGCTTATTATCAAGGTGAATTAGGGTATGCGCGCGCTCACAAGAAAAATTATTCAGAAAAGAACTCTCATTTCGGTAATATTAGGTTCTGTCACTGGTATGTTGATGGCATTTTCAAATCCCTTTTCAGACCAACTAGATAACTCCGTTATCGTTACAATTAATGATGTTGGCATAAGCAAAACCGAATACCTTCGCGCTGCTTCATTGTTTGATCAAGATAAGCGTGGAGCAATGACTCTGGAAGATCGAGAACTAATACTCGACCGCTTAATTGAAGAAGAACTGTTGGTGCAACAGGCAATTAGTTCGGGTGCTCTACGAAGTGACCTCAATGTTCGCCAACGGACGTTGCAGACAATGTTAGACGCCATCCAAAGTACCTCTGCATTTAGCACGGCAGAAAAATCTCAAACGCAGTCTTTTGCCTTGGACTACTATCTCCAACAGCTACGTGATAGCGCAAGCATTGAATGGCTAAATCAAAGCAAAGCAGAGACCTCTGGGCATAGTGGGGCAATGCCATAGTGAAGCGACTTTCGAACATGCCTACTCTCCTAGTTATTTTGATCACCTTAATGACAATGTCTTTTACATCTCATGCACATAACCGTAGCCAGTCATTTTCTGATTGGATCGTCGCAGATAATCGCATCGAGGCTGTCTTTGCGGTCAAGACTAGGGAAATTACCCGTCTACAGAGCGGTCCCAATCAAGCTCTAGATGTGTTGCTAAGTCGTCATTTAGCAGAAACCATCCGTGTTTTTCATGACAAACAAGCTTGCAAAGACACAGCCCCACCAAGGCTACAGCCTTCGGCGCAAGGCTATGTTCGCGTTGGTTTATATTTTGACTGTGGCCCACAAATAGATACTCTAAACATTAAAATAAATAGCTTTTTCAGCGTAGCAAGTACCCATGTTCACTATGCACAAATTGCTGTGGCTGACCAACTGTCTCAACAATATATATTCTCAGACGAGTTACGAACCCAAGAAATAGCTACCAAGCGGCCAGCAGCTAACAATTTATTTCACAGTATTGCCCAATACACCACCCTTGGCATTGAGCATATTTTCGGTGGTATCGATCATATTGCCTTTCTACTGGCACTTATTTTATTGCTGCGTAAATTCAGCGACCTTGTCTGGATAGTGACGGGCTTTACTCTGGGGCACAGTGTCACTCTATGCCTAGCGACTCTAGGTTTTGTAATACCAGATCTTGCTGTAATAGAAGCAACCATTGGATTCACTATCGCTCTAGTTGCCCTTGATAATGCGGGTGTTGTTAGTGGGCACCGGCATTATTTTGCATATGCCTTAATTGCCATCTTGCTGGTTATGCTCGTATTTAATCTAACCTCAGGTGCAGGATTAAGCACACTTAGCATTGTTGGATTAATAATACTTACCCTCGCCTACATGCCTCCGGCCTCTAGCGAAACAAAGAGTGTCAATTTTCGACCTGTAATGGCTATCGCTTTTGGCTTGATACACGGATTTGGCTTCGCAAGTGCGCTTGCCGAGATAGGTTTATCTGGCGCTCAGTTATGGCCTGCATTACTCGGCTTCAATCTTGGTATAGAAGTAGGCCAATTAATTATCATTGTCGGCCTATGGTTGGTACTGAAGCAACTCAACGAAAAGAATCGATTACTACAACCAAGGTTAGTCGTTGATTTAGTTTCAGCTTCTCTCTGCGGCCTCGGTTTTTACTGGTTTATCGGACGAAGTTATGGAATTATCTAAAAAAGGTGGAATAAAGCATGCTTAAGAAAATTATCATTATTATTGGGGCTTTGGGTGTTGCTATTGGCCTAACGTTAACCAACCAGGCCCCCGAAGCTGTGTATAAACTATTCCCCGGCTACTTCCCCGACTCTGATAAGGCATGGGAAGACTCTCCTCTTACACCCGCCAAAATCACAGAATCCAGACTACCAGCATCCGTCGTGCAGGATCGAATCCAGAGTCAAATTGATGGCGGAGCAACTGATAAGCAAATACTTTTCGGTGACACCCATGTACACACGACGAATTCCGCTGATGCTTTTATGTACAGTTTACCTATGATGCATGGTGCGTCTGGAGCCTATCCTCCAGCCTTTGCCTGTGATTACGCTCGCTATATTTCTCAACTAGACTTTTATTTTCTTACAGACCATGCCGAGAGTTTTACATTAAGCCAATGGCAAGATGGCATGGATTCTGTCCGTCAATGCAATCGCACCGCCGGTGATCCAATGAATCCAGATATTGTTGCTTTTCTTGGCTTTGAATGGACACAGGTGGGAACCGTTGCAGAGAATCATTATGGCCACCATAACGTACTCTTCAAAGACGATGACCCCAACAAATTACCCAGCCACCCTATCGCGTCAGTCGGTGTGGGCGTTGCAACCATTGCAGCTCGCTCAAATGATGGCAAGCAGTCGTCTATTTTGGGGGTACTTGATCCGCGACATCAAGATTATTACGCCTCTTACAATACCTGGGTTGAGAACATGGCAGGAACGCCAATCTGCGACCCCACTGTTCCGAGCCCTTCACTTCCTGCTAACTGCTATGAAAGTGCTGCAACTCCCGGGGAATTATTTGAAAAACTAGACCAATGGGGCTTTGATACTATTGTCGCCCCCCACGGAACTAGCTGGGGATTTTACACACCCCCTAATGCTAACTGGCGGCACCAGCTTACCAAAGCCAATAGCGACCTCGACAAAACTCGCCTTATTGAGGTTTACTCCGGACATGGCAATTCTGAGGTATTTAGAGACTTTGCAGTACGCACCCTTGATAGTGACGGCCAGTGGACCTGTCCAGCACCCCAAGCGAACTATCTGCCCGCTTGCTGGCAAGCTGGGGAAATTATTCGAGATCGCTGCACAGCTGCAGGTATTGGCCAAGAAGAATGTGATGCACGTGCAGTTGAGGCAAGACATAACTTTGTTCAAGTTGATACCATCTATGGGTTCATGACCGTACCGGGGAGTACGCCCGAAGAATGGCTTGATGCAGGTCAAGCAAGGGATGTCTTTCTCCCTGCGTTCAACTATAAACCGCGAAAATCAGTCCAGTATGGATTGGCATTGCAGAACCTAGAAGATCCCGAAGACCCCTTGCGCTATCGCTGGGGATTCATAGGCTCCACTGATACTCACTCATCTCGCCCCGGGCACGGCTTTAAGCAGCAACAGCGTCTTAACACAACCGATGCAACCGGCGTGCGTGATAACTTTTGGGAGGCTATTTTCGCAAGCACCGCGATCGTTCCCGAATCAGCGCCCCAGTCTCTCCGCGCTGATCAAATCGACCCCATAAGCGCAAAAATATTTGCTTCAGAATTTGAACGTACAACTTCTTTTTTAAGTACTGGAGGAATCGCAGCAGTCCACGCAGAAGGCCGTGACCGAGACGCCATTTGGGATGCTATGAAGCGGCGAGAAGTCTACGGTACCAGCGGTCATCGGATGCTCCTGTGGTTTGATCTTGCTAATCCTTTAAATCATAGCGAGCCACTCCCCATGGGAAGCTCCGTTAACATGGATATTAATCCACGTTTCAAAGCAAAAGTAGTTGGTTCATTTAAACAGCTGCCCGGATGTCCTGACTATGTGGTGGAAACCCTAGAAGCAAAGCGATTAGAAAAGATGTCTCTAGGCGAGTGTTACCACCCCTCTGATGAGCGCTACCTCATTGATCGCATTGAAGTGGTTAAAATTCGTCCTCAGACCTATGCAGGAGAAAAAATTGCACCTCTAATTGAAGATCCTTGGCAGCGTTTTGAGTGCCCACCCTCTGAGCAAGGTTGCACCGTCGAGTTTGAGGATCCAAGTTTTGCCAGCGAGGGTCGTGATGCCTTGTACTACATCAGGGCGATTGAACAACCCATTGAGACGATCAATGGTGGTAATTTGCGCGGAAGCTTTGATGATGAAGGAAATGTGATCAGCACAGACCCCTGTTACGGGGATTACCGCACCGATGAACAAGATGATTGCCAAAAGCCACTTGGTCAACAAGCCTGGTCTTCGCCAATATTCATCGATTATAAATAATAACTGCACTTAAACTAAACGGTAGGGGTAACGCAACATGGCAAATAAAATAGCGCTGGTAACAGGTGCATCCGATGGCATTGGCTTGGAGTTTGCCAATATTCTGGGCGCTCGCGGCTATGACTTAATTCTCGTGGCACGAAGAGAAGACAAACTTAACAGTATTGCTACAACACTCATCCAAGAGCACGGTGTTAATTGCACGGTAATCGTTGCTGATTTATCTCAACCCCAGGCCGCTCAGCAACTATTTCAAAACACTCAGTCGAATAACCTAAGAGTAGACTTTTTAGTCAACAATGCTGGGCTTCTGCACAATGGTTTTTTTACGGAGTTAGACATCAATGCTCAAGAGAGGATGATTACTGTCAACATACTGGCTCTCACTTCTCTAACACACCTCTATGCCAATGATATGTCTGCTAGAAAAAGCGGTCATATTCTTAATGTAGCCTCTCTAGCAGGTTGGATGCCAATTCCAAATCAAAATGTCTATGCCGCAACTAAATCTTACGTTTTGTCCTTTACCCAGGCACTTGCCGATGAATTAAACGCTACCGGGAATGGTGTAGTTGTCTCGGCTCTTTGCCCTGGCTATACAGCAACAAAAATGATGGATAACCCAGATCAAGGTGCCAAGCTAAATATCGCACCGAACATGATGATGTCAGCTAAAGAGGTGGCTGAGCAAGGTATCCGTGACTGCCTCTCGGGCAAAATGACCATTGTTCCGGGGGCGGCTAATAAATTCACAGCAGCCATCACTCATCTATTTTCTAAAACACGACTGACTAAATTGGTTGGCAGTTTTTATCGGAATAATATGGGCTAATTAGGTAAACATCAGCACAAATCAACATTGAGGTATCTATGAGCGAACAATCGATAAAAAAAGTATTAATCACTGGAGCCAATGGTTTTATTGGTAATTCTCTAATGCGTTTTTATCAACAGAATAATCAAGCCGTAGTTGGCGTTGATTTGGTTGGTAATGGCACAGATATTATTGAAGGCGATATCGCCAAACCTGAGAGCATTGCCAACGTGCTAGATGATTGTGATGTCATCATTCACACCGCGGCATTGGTTTCAAATGCCATGGAAGACAGTGATATGTGGCGAGTAAATGTGCAGGCTACTGGTAACTTAATTAATGCGGCAAAAAAACATAAGGTGCGACGTTTTGTGCAGATATCTTCTATCGTGGCCTATGGTAATGCCGCAGAGGGAGAACTTGATGAGAACCACCCTGTACATGCAGATGGTGGCAGTTATGTGCTCACCAAACTAGCCTCTGAGCACACTGTACTTGCGGCCTCGGCAAATGATGATATTGAGGTAGTGATTGTGCGTCCAGGTGATGCCTATGGCCCCGGTAGCCGACCGTGGATCATTGCTCCCTTAGAAGCAATTGCTAAGAATCAATTTATGCTACCCGCCAAAGGTGAGGGTTTCTTTAGGCCCATTTATATCGATGATTTAGTCAAGGGTATTGCGCTTGCCGCTCAACATCCAGATGCGGTAGGCGAGATATTTAATCTTTCTTGTGAAGGCTACATGACCACTAAAGAATATTTTGCGCCACACTATCAATGGTTGGGTAAAAAAGGCCCCATGCTTGTCTCCACTAAGATTGCGCTTAGAGTCGCCGCCATAGCCTCAAAAGTTGCCGACCTTATGGGCAATCTAAACGAAGCCTCTCCTGCAACCGTGGTTCAACTCGCCACCAAGAGCTGGTTCTCGATCAAGAAAGCCGAGCGCATTCTTGGTTGGAAGCCTGAAATGCCATTTGATGAAGGCATGAAACGGTCTAAACAATGGGCAGATGACAATGGTCTTTTAGGCAAATGATAGTTATGGTACCTACTCGTTACCAAAGGATTCTCCCATGCCTAAAAATATTACTGACATAGTTGCGCTGGCAAAAAGCACTGCAAAAGTAGAGCACTATCCAACCCCTAAAGACCGCTTGGTTAAAGGCGAGCCTGAGCAAAACAATACTCTTCATTTTTCAGCCGATGATCGGTTCTTTGTGGGAGAATGGGGCGCAGAAGTTGGATGTTGGAAAGTTAGCTACACCGAAAATGAGTATTTCCATATATTGAGTGGCAAATCGATTTTACGAGATACCCAAGGCAATGAGTTAACCGTTATTGCCGGTGATAAAATTTGTGTACCTGCTGGCTTTGAAGGGGAGTGGGAAGTCATAGAACCAACGCAAAAAATCTATGCTATCTACGAAAAATAAATCTTAATTAATGACATGGTTGTCTCTATGCCCAAATTATTAGCTACTCTACTTTTACTAACCCTCAGCCAAGCCGGCTGCAATGTTGAATCTACGTCAGAGGAAGCAGCAGCGGCACCCGAAGATAAAAGCGCCACTCTAATAACCCAAGCCAAGGCCATTCATGCTTCTGCATTGACGATAGATGCACACGCAGATATTGAAATACCCGGCAAGCCTTCTATGTACGTCGGTGCTGATGGCCTATCAAGGGTATCGCCAGCAAAGATGCATTCTGGTGGGTTAGATGCAGTGGTTATGTCATTAGCTGTTGGCCCGATGCCGAGAAACCCTAAGGGTTATGCTGCAGCAAAAGCCTTGGCGCAAACCAAGCTTGCAGCAGTGAATGCTTTGGCTAATGACCCAGTCAACAACGCCATTATCGTTCAAACGACAGAGGAGCTCCAGGCGGCTCAGACAGAGGGTAAAGCAGCACTCATTCTTGGTTTTCAAAATGCGTTGATCTTAGGCACCAACACAACAGGTATCGATGAGTTATACGATTCTGGGGTGAGGGTATTTGCCCTCACGCATATGGGTCACAACAACTTTGCAGACTCATCACGCACGCTATTTGATGGCGACACAGACACTAGAGAGCCGGAGTCAGAGCACAGTGGCTTATCTGTCTTAGGAAGATCCGCTATTTCAAAAATCAATGTTCTCGGAGGTGTTGTAGATATTTCCCAGCTGTCCACTCAAGCAGCATTACAAGCTATTGATCTGTCTACTACTCCGGTTATTGCCAGCCATTCCAACGTCCGCGCACTGACGGACGTTACTCGCAATCTCTCAGATGAAGAAATAGATCGAATTGGCGAGACTGGTGGTGTCATTCATATCGCGCCATTTCGCGGTTATTTATTCGACTCGTCAGACCCAGACATGGACACAAATATCCGCGCTGTTCGCAAAGAATCAGGTATAGAAGAGAACTATTTGTATCCCTTCGAGCTGTACTGGGAAATTGATGACCCAGCTATTAGGACAGACTTTTTAACTCGCACCAACGCCCTACTCGGCCCCATCGGTTTAAACGAAATGCTAGATCATGTTGATTATATTATTGATCGTATTGGTATTGATCACGTAGGGATTGGCACTGACTTTAATCATGGAAGTGGCATTATTGGGTTCAATGATGCCAGCGAGGCACTCAATGTCACTCTAGAGTTGCTAAAACGTGGCTACAGTAAAGACGATATCACTAAAATCTGGGGTGGCAATTTTATTCGCGTATGGCGCGCCGCAGAAAAATCCGTTGAAACTAGAGTTATGGAGTCTCAGGGGTAAGCTTGTTTCGATAGGAGCCTGCAGTACGACCCGTCCAGAGCTTGAACCTTCGATAGAACGAACGCGCCTCTGCATAGCCTAGTTGGTAAGCTATAGATTCGAGTGACAGATCCGTATTTTTTAAATAATAGATAGCTAATTCTAGGCGAAGCTCATTGAGCAGATCTTTATAACTTGTTCCCTCTTCATCGAGTTTTCTCTGAAGCGTGCGGCTGCTCATATCGAGCATCTCAGCAATGATTTGGCTAGAGGGTGTCTGCTGCTTTAACACCAGTCGCAGGAGATTTTTAACCTGATCAGTCACAGATTGATTTTTGTCTAAACTCGCCAAAATGCTCGTTGCATGCTCCAATAACATTTGAAGTAACTGCTCATTTGCCTGCGGAAAGACCTCATCTAAAGCACTTTCTATAAACCGAAACCCACTGGCTGGCTGGTTGAATAAAACGTCACACCCAAAAATTTTTATGTACTCTTTCAGTAAGGTCGGATCAGTTGGGCCTTCATGCTCAAACCAAATACTATGCCAGCCCTCAAAGTTCAGAAATCGTCGGGCAAAAAGGCACCAAGACGCCAAAACATTTTCCACCTCGTGTTTCCTTACTCTTTTGTCATTAAATCGGCATGTCCAGCGCTGGAGCGCATAACCATCAGCGATTTCAATAGAGGTAACTCCCATATCACCGACAATCTTTTCATAGATTGGAATCTTGGCTTGGATCATCCTTAGTGTGGAGCAGTTCATTGATATGTAACCCAGTACGCTATAGGAAGCAGGCTCCACAAACTGCGCAGAATGAAGACCAAAACAGGGATCGCCACTAGCCTCGATTAATAACGACAATAACTGTTCCATGGCATGAGATGGCACATGCTTGCTGTTATCTTTTAAAATATCAGCATCGATACCCACTTCGGCTAACAGTACAGAATAATCAACGCCACAGGCCTCCGCGGAACGCAGATATTGCGTTACCGCTGGCACAGACGCTAGGCCGCTGTTGCTGGTTATATCCATGTATTTATTCCGTACCAAGACAATGACCGAAATAGTGACTAAGCCGTCGTACTTTGACAGGGACTATTTCAGATCCACCGGTTATTATTACTACAAATAGTATACCTCAAGAGTTGAGGGTTTCATTGCCATTAACGCTATACTAAACGGGGTTAAATTGGCAGACTTATCTAGATCTGCAAACAATTATTTAGGGTGATACATATGCGGTTATGGAATGGTTGGGGAAATGAAAATAGTAATTTGAGCATGGAATTAAATAATGGTCTGCGCATGTTGTTGACCGCCCTCGTTGGCCCTGCAAAACCTCTACCTCAGGCAACATTGGACGATGTGATTGCCAAGGTGCCCGACACAAAGCTAACTGCCCACTCTTTAATTAACACAGACCCTGAGGCCAGAGTCCGCCATGCTAGAGGTCAAAGCCTACCCGATTGGCTAGATATGCATAGCGGCAATGTTGACACCTTCCCTGATGGTGTTGCCATGCCTGAATCATCTGAGGAGGTACGTGAACTCCTGGTCCATGCTAAAGCCAATGATCTTGTGGTCATCCCCTACGGCGGTGGAACCTCAGTGGTCGGTCATATCAATCCAGAGCAAAGTGACAAGCCTGTGCTCACCATCGATATGGGCAAAATGAATTCTATGCTGCACATTGACGCAGAGAGTCAGCTCGCCACTTTTGGCGCTGGAACACCAGGCCCAAAAGTCGAGGAAGAACTCAAGAAACATGGCTATACCTTGGGTCATTTTCCTCAATCGTGGGAGCTGTCGACCGTTGGTGGCTGGGTCGCTAGTCGTTCCAGTGGCCAGCAATCGTTGCACTACGGGCGCATCGAAAATTTATTTGCCGGCGGTAGCATAGAAACCCTCGCAGGCACCTTAGACATACCCACTATTCCCGCCTCCTCCGCAGGGCCTGACGTACGCGAGATGATTTTAGGCTCCGAGGGCAGAATGGGAATCATTACCGAAGTGAAAGTACGTATAACTCCCCTACCGGAGCAAGAGCAGTTTCAGGTTGTATTTTTCCCCTCATGGGATGTTGGTATTACTGTCGCCAGAGAACTTATTCAGCAAAGAGTTGCGCTCTCTATGGTACGCCTGAGTAACCCACTTGAAACCACTAGTCTGCTGTATATGGGGGCCGGTGAAGATAGCAGTGGCGTGGCTGCCCTAGAACAGTCGCTCTCTGAAAAAGGCATTGGCTCAGGCAAAGTGATGATGACTTTCGGTGTTACAGGGTCTGTCCGACACTGCGAGACAGCCCACCAACTGGCTCTTGATCACTGTGCTAACCATGGCGGTGTGGCTGACCAATCTGGACTTGGTGATAACTGGGCGCATGGCCGATTTCGAGCGCCCTACCTGCGTGACCCATTGGGTGCCGCAGGTTATGCCGCAGACACAATGGAAACCGCTGTAGACTGGGCTAAAGTACCCACGGCAGCAGAGAACATAGAGCAGTCTATTCGCACCGCTCTGGCCGATGAGGGCGAGCAAGTACACGCCTATACTCATCTGTCCCATGTTTATGGTCAGGGCTCAAGTATCTACACGACTTATTTATTCCGTTTGGGAGAGAGTTATCAACAAGGCATGGATCGATGGGTCAAGCTCAAAAAAGCAGGTGCGGAGCAAATTGTAGCCCATGGTGGCACCATCAGCCATCAACATGGGGTTGGTCGTGATCACAGGCAATATTTGAGCGCTGAAAAAGGCACTTTAGGTATTGCGGCAATTAACAACCTCTGTGAGTTATTTGACCCAAAGGGTCAAATGAATCCCGGTAAACTTCTTCCATACAGCGAGCACTAAAACACCATGAAAGGATTCTCTGATCGCAACCAACTGCTAGCTAAAATGCGCGATGGTCAATGTAATGACTGGGACATTATCATTGTTGGCGGCGGTATCACTGGCGCTGGTGTGCTTCGCGAAGCAACAAGGCGTGGTTACAAAGCCCTTCTCTTGGAACAGCAAGATTTCTCTTGGGGAACATCCAGTCGTTCATCAAAAATGGTTCATGGCGGCTTGCGTTACCTCGCCGCTGGCGACCTAAAACTCACTAAAGAGTCAGTGGAAGAGCGCGAAAGACTACTAAATGAAGCACCCGGGTTAGTTGATCGTATCGCCTTCTACTTCACCTTTCGTAAAGGCCTTTTTCCAGGCCGTTTGGCTATGACGGTCATACTAGCAATCTACGACTTTTTAGCAGGCATCAGAGATCATCGCTTCATAAAAACCGCTGAGTTGCTACAACAATTCAAAGGATTAAACGACACCAATCTTAAAGGTGCCAGCTACTATACCGATGCCATGGTAGATGATTCTCGCCTTGTGTTGCGTGTACTGCAAGACAGCATGGCAGATGGGGGTCAGGCTCTTAATTATACTAAAGTCCAAAATTTAATAATTGAAGAAGGCAAGGTCTGTGGTGTTGCTATTGATGATCCACAAACATCTCAGCCCATCCAGTTGCGAGCCCGGGTGGTGGTCAATGCAACAGGGGCTTGGGCTGACCGGCTACGCAATACCGTTAATAGTGAAAAACGTATTCGTCCCTTGCGGGGCAGCCATATAATTTTCCCTAGACATATGTACCCCGTATCTGACGTAATGACCTTTTTACACCAAGACGATAAGCGAGGAGTCTATGTTTATCCATGGGAAGGTACAACAGTGCTTGGCACCACTGATCTAGATCATGATGAAGATTTAGATATTGAAGCCAGCATCTCTAGCCAAGAAATCGACTATTTATTGAGAGGCTTCAACCAACAGTTTCCAAGTAATCAGCTAACAACTGCAGATATTTTATCGACATGGGCCGGTGTTAGGCCTGTTATTGGCAGTGAAGAGTCAAAAGACCCTTCTAAAGAGCGACGCGACCACGCCGTTTGGTCTGACAGCGGACTTATAACCGTGAGCGGGGGTAAACTCACCACATTCAGGTTGATCGCATTAGATGCCCTCACATCAGCGCAAGATATGCTGCCAACGCCTAAAGAATTTAATGATGACCGGATGTTCATCACCCCCAGTATTAGCCCAAATGCCCTGCTACCTGAAAACCCCAACTGGGCACAGCGTCTGTTAGGACGCTATGGTGCTGTAGCCCAAACTCTGTTATCAGAGAGCACAAGCGAGGACTATGCTAGCATCGGTAACACTGATTTTTCTCTGGCAGAATGTCGCTGGGCGATCAAATATGAAGGGGTACAGCACTTGGATGATTTGTTGTTACGAAGAACCCGCTTAGGTATGTGCCTTGCCAACGGCGGTGCTGACCTTTACCCAGCTTTAGAGGCACTATTCAAAACTGAGCGGCAATGGAACAGCGAACAATGGGACACTGAACTCAACCGCTACAAAGCCATTTGGCAAGATTACTATAGCTTGCCGCAAAACTCCTAAGAGTAGGTCAATATGGATAATCAACAGTACTTTTTGAGTATCGACAACGGCACTCAAAGTGTCCGGGCCATGATTTTTGACGGTCAAGGTCAACTCATCGCTAAAAGTAAGATTGACATAGAGCCGTACTTTTCAGACCAACCCGGTTGGGCAGAACAGCACGCAGACTATTTTTGGGATGCCCTGTGCAAAGCATGCCAAGCACTTTGGCCGCTATTGCCGATACCCAAAGAATCTATTGCGGCGGTCTCTGTCACTACCCAAAGAGCAACTGCTATAGCTATGGGTGCAGACAACCAACCATTGCGCCCAGCCATTAGTTGGCTAGACCAAAGACAAGTAGAAACCAAGCCAGCACTGGGTGCGCTAGAATCGGCTCTATTTACCCTAGTCGGAGCAAAACCATTAGCAGACCTAATGCACAAACAGGCCGAAGCTAACTGGATAGCGCAAAACGAGCCTAACATTTGGGACAAAGTGCACAAATTTGTACTGCTCTCTGGCTATCACAACTACAAGCTAACTGGCGAATACAAAGATGCCATAGCCAGTACCGTTGGTTTTTTGCCCTTTGACTACAAAACCCAACAATGGGCAGACAAAAGAGACTGGAAATGGCGCGCCATGCCAATAACCCAAGAGATGTTGCCCGAGGTTTTACCCGCCGGCGCCGAACTGGGCAGAATAACCCTACAAGCAGCAACAGAAACCGGCATACCCAACGGGCTACCTCTGATTGCCAGTGGATCTGACAAAGCCTGCGAGGTGCTAGGAACGGGTTGCATTGACAGCCAGACAGGAAGTTTAAGCTATGGTAGTTTAGCCACCCTCAATATTGCCTCTGATAAATATATTGAAGCTATTCCCTTTTACCCCGCCTACCCCGGCGTGATTCCAAAAACTTTTAACATTGAGATGATGGTCCAGCGAGGTTATTGGATGGTCAGTTGGTTTAAAAAAGAATTCGGCCTCCACGAAGAGCGAGTAGCTGCTGATCAAAAGGTTTCGCCAGAATCACTATTCGATGAATTACTTGCCAAGGTACCAGCGGGTAGCCAAGGTCTTATGTTACAGCCCTACTGGTCTCCCTCAAATGGCGATGGGCCAGAAACTCGAGGAGCTGTGATTGGGTTCAACGAAGAGCATACCCGAGCACATCTCTACCGCGCCATGATTGAAGGACTCACTTATGCCCTCCGAGAAGCAAAAGAATTACTCGAAAAGCGCAGCAAAACGAAGATCACAAGATTGGTCGTTTCCGGAGGAGGATCACAAAGCGATCAGATCATGCAAATTACCGCTGATATTTTCGGCATGACAGTCTTTCGACCTCACACTTTTGAAACTTCTTCTTTGGGCGCGGCTATCGCGGGCGCCGTCGGCGTAGGCATATACCCAGATTTCGTTACCGCCGTTGAACAAATGACCCATGACGGAGAAAGCTTTGCACCCATAGAGGCCAACAGTGTGCTTTATAACAGGCTGTATCAAAAAGTATACAAGAAGATGTATGGTCAACTTAAGCCCAGCTATGAGGCTATACGCTCAATCACTGGCCGATAACCTGTGTAGTTGGTCATTGAGGTCGCCTTTTTTTGATCCAGCCGCGTACTTTTTGATGCCTAAACCCCATGAGCATCACATAGAGTGCAAAGTATATCAGGGGCTCAATAATCTCAGATTTAACTGACCAGTAAAAGTGAACCACCCCTAGCAAGACGATGAGATAGGTAAAGTTGTGCAGTTTCTGCCAGTTTTTCTTCATTTTGCGGCGTATTTTAGCCATGGAGGTAACTGCCAAAGCGGTTAAAAACAAAAAGGCTGTCATACCCACGGTGATGTAAGGGCGCTCAAATATTTCGTCTATAAATAACCGCAGGTCAAACTGCACTTCAAAAGACAAAAAGTTGAGTATATGGCACAAAGCATAGACAAAAGCGTAGAGCCCAATCATGCGTCGAAAGTGTATTAAAGCGCCAATTTTAAAAAATTTAGCGGCCGGCGATATTGATAAACTCAGCAGCAATAAATTAATCGCGCCAATACCTGTGAAGTGTATAACGGCCTCAACAGGGTCAGCCCCAAGACGATCGTTAATGGCCTGATAGTACAAATTTACTATAGGGTAAAGGGCTGCAAGGTGCACCAGCGCTTTAAGATAGGGAATAGCCTTTTGAGAGACAGTAATCGCCATAAGGTCAGTTGGGTTAGTAAAGCTTCCTCAGGTTCATTCCTTTATAGAGCCCAGCAACCTGATCGCCATAACCATTAAAGGGCAATGTGGCAATACGGTTCTGAGCAAAAATACCGCCTGTTGTAATGCGTCGCTCGCTGGCCTGGCTCCAACGAGGATGGTCTACCTCGGGGTTTACGTTGGCATAAAAGCCGTATTCATTAGGCGCTAAAATATTCCAGGTTGTTGATGGCTGTTTTTCAACAAACTTAATACCCACAACAGACTTGATACTTTTAAACCCGTATTTCCAGGGCACCACTAGACGAATGGGCGCCCCGTTTTGTGGTGGTAGGGTTTTACCGTAAAGGCCAACACTCATTAACGCTAGAGGATTCATTGCCTCGTCTATTCTTAGACCTTCTAGGTAAGGGTAGTCTATGCCACCCCCCAGTCGACGATTTCTCTGGCCCGGCATCTGCTTTGGATCGTAGAGGGTTTCAAACGCCAAGTATTTGGCTTTGGAGGTGGGCTTAGCCCTTTTAACTAAGTCAGCTAATGAGAAGCCAATCCACGGCACCACCATTGACCACGCCTCAACACAGCGCAGCCGGTAAATGCGTTCTTCTAGATCAAAAGATGAGTAAAGATCGTCATAATCTAGAGTAAAAGGCTTTTCCACCTCACCGGAAATTTTAAGTTGCCAGGGGTCTACTTTAAATCCCTGACCCAACTCTGCGGGCTGGTTCTTTTGAGCACCAAACTCGTAAAAGTTGTTATGAGTGATAGTCTTTTCCTCAGGGGTCAGCTCTTCGGCAAAAGGTTTATCAGAGGTAAACTCAAGGTTGGTCTGTTTGAATAGTGCTGGCGGTGTGTCGTCGCCAAAAAGATCAAACACGCTCGCTGCGGCAGTGGTGGTAAGTAGGGTTCCGGCACCTAGAAACCCCATGTTCTTGACGATTTCTCGACGATTTAAATAAATTTTCTCATCTGTTACGTCACATTCTTTTGAGTCACTGCGATTGGTGCGCTTTATTAACATAATCATTTCCCAATTTTCGATAGAGCCAATAGTAATGTGAATTGACTATTGGCATCGATAAATAGTTTTAAAGTGTGAAATAGTTACGTTAGAAGTCCCTGTTTGGTGCAATGCTCTAAAGTGGCATCTAATGCTTTGGATAATTTACCAACCATTTCATCAATCTGTTGCTCAGTGATAATTAACGGTGGGCAGATGCCTAAACTAGAACCTGCCACTGCACGAATCAACAAACCATTATCTTGAGCCATCTTCTGCGCGTAGCCACCCACTGCTCCACCTACAAAGGCTTCTCCTGTTTCTTTGTTGGCCACTAATTCAAGAGCACCGAGCAAACCACTGCCACGTACCTCACCCACCAAGGGATGATCAACAAAACTAGCCAGACGCTGTTGCAAGTAAGCACCTGTTTTGGCGGCCTTTTCAAAAACTTGATCGCGCTGGTAAATCTCTAATACTTTTAACGCCACCGCACAGGCTACTGGATGCCCTGAGTAGGTATAACCATGTCCGAAAGCACCTGCATTGGCTGTTTGATCGATCATGGCATCGTACATGTCGCGACGTATGGCAGATGCACTAATAGGCATATAAGCAGAAGACAATTGCTTGGCAAAAGTCATCATATCTGGTGATTCAATGCCCATGGTATTGCAACCAAAGTCACTGCCGGTGCGGCCAAAGCCAGTAATCACTTCATCTGCCCAAAACATGATGTCATAGCGATTAAGCACCGCTTGAACTTTTTGGTAATAACCCGCGGGCGGCACGATAACGCCACTGGCACCGGTAATGGGCTCAGCAATAAAAGCGGCGATAGTTTCAGGCCCCTCTGCCACAATCATGGCTTCAAGATTACCCACAATGCGATCGACGAACTCATCTTCGGTTTCTTCACCTTGCTTGCCACGATAATAATGGGGATGGTCAGTACGCAAAATACCAAGAGCATCCACCGGCAGGTCGAAGTGATTTTGTGTCACTGGCAGGCCGGTTAAGGAGGCTGCCGCCACAGTGACGCCGTGGTAGGAGCGCTCGCGGGATATAATTTTGCGTCGCTCGGGCTTACCTATGGCTTCATGGTAATAACGCAATAATTTAATGTGGGTGTCGTTAGCATCACTGCCAGAGTTACCAAAAGAGATGACCGAGTCAGCCATAGGAATCATTTCAGCGAGCTTGTCGGCCAAATCAATCGCAACCTGGTGGGTCTTACCTCCAAACATATGGCTAAAGGTTAACTTGCTCATCTGCTCAGCAGCTGTGGCTATAACCTCTTGATTGCCATAACCCAGCGCTGTGCACCAAAGACCTGCCAGGCCTTCAAGGTATTTATTGCCGTGGTTATCCCAAACATAGCAACCTTCGCCGCGCTCTACGGTAACCTGCTCAATGGCCTTGAAGTTAGTTGTGGGGTAAATAAGGTGCGTCATGATTGTTTCCCGTTGTTATTGTTTTATTATTGGTCAATACCGCCAATACACATGTATTTTATATCTAGATAATCGTCCATGCCGTACTTTGATCCTTCACGGCCACCGCCGGACTCTTTGACACCACCAAAGGGTGCCATTTCGTTAGAAATAATACCTTCGTTAATACCGACGATGCCGTATTCAAGCTTTTCAGCTACTCGGTAAACACGGCCGATATCTCTGGAATAGAAATAAGCTGCTAAACCAAACTCGGTGTCGTTTGCCATCTCAATGGCCTGCTCTTCTGTGTCAAAACTAAATATCGGCGCCACTGGGCCAAAAATTTCTTCGGAGAATACACGCATGTCTCTGGAAACATTGGTCAAGATAGTAGGCTCGACAAAACATTCACCTAGTGCGCTCATTCCTCCACCGGCTTGTACAACCGCTCCCTTAGTCACAGCATCATCAATAAACTCACAGACACTTACTGCCGCTTTTTGGTCAATTAATGGCCCAACCACTACTCCATCTTCTGCACCATTGCCCATAGCCAAGTCTTTAACCGCCGATGTAAACTTGGTGGTAAATTCTTCTGCTATAGACGATTGCACTAATATTCGGTTGGAGCAAACACAGGTTTGACCGGCGTTACGGTACTTAGAAATGATGGCGCCAGTTACTGCGGAGTCAATGTCTGCGTCATCAAAGACAATAAAGGGTGCGTTACCCCCTAGCTCCATAGACGTGCGTTTAACAGTTGCTGCACACTCTGCCATTAATTGCTTGCCCACTGGGGTTGACCCTGTAAAGGTCACCTTACGAACCAACGGATTGCTGGTAATCTCAGCACCAATCTCTGAGGTGCGTCCAGTGAGAATATTCATCAGCCCTGGCGGAAACCCCGCACGCTCAGCCAGTACCATCAGTGCTAAAGCCGACAAGGGTGTGGCATTGGCGGGCTTAACCACAACAGAGCAACCCGCTGCAATTGCAGGAGCTATTTTTCGCGTGAGCATCGCATTGGGGAAATTCCATGGTGTGATACAGGCCACAACTCCTACCGGCTGTTTAATAACCATGACTCGCTTGTCATTGGATGGCTGAGGAATAGTATCGCCATAGACACGTTTGGACTCTTCACCAAACCATTCAATATAATTGGCTCCATAGGCAATCTCGCCTCGAGCTTCAGCTAGAGGCTTGCCCTGCTCAGCAGTTAAAATCTGAGCAAGATCTTCTTGGTTTTCCATAATCAGCGTAAACCACCGGCGCAATAGTGCCGCTCGCTCCTTGGCTGTGGTTTCTGACCATGATTTTTGCGCAACAGCTGCTGCTTCGATCATTCGTCGAGTTTCAGCAGTACCACATTTGACTACCGATGAAATCACTTCACCCGTTGCTGGATTAGTCACATCAAGGGTCTCGCCGTTATCAGCATCTACCCAAACTCCATTGATATGAGCTTGGTGACTGATTAAGCCATTATCTGTTAAATTTAGTTTCATTAGTTTTTCCGGTATCTGTCAGTATTAGTCACACGTATTTATCTAGGGTGCCTTTACACACGGCAGTAGCATAGCTGAATATTAGCTAAAATAAATTAACTTTCACGGCCTTTGCAATACCCCCGCTTAGGTATAGGGTTGCTAGCGTGGCAAAGCATCTAATCTAAGACCTCTGTACTAGCGCAATGCCAATGGATTTAGAGATTTGGCCCATAATGTTTTAAGATGTCCGGATACAGCAATATAGGCTCAAAAGCCGGGCCGAGGGAGAACAATCATGAGCAATAAAAAGACTAACCAGCCCCTAGGTGGGAATGAGATGCCCCGTTTTGCGGGTATAGCGTCCATGTTTCGACTGCCGGTACATGCAAATGCTGAAAACCTAGATATTGCACTGCTCGGAATTCCACTGGACATAGGTACCAGTAACCGCGGCGGCACTCGCTTTGGCCCCCGCGAAATTCGTTGTGAATCGGTGATGGTTAGACCTTACGGCATGTATACGAAAGCTGCGCCTTTTGATTCTTTTCAGGTCGCTGATGTGGGGGATGTGCCTTTAAATACCTTTAATTTGCTCAAATCTATCGACATCATTGAAAAGTTTGCTGACGATGTCATCAGCCATGGCGCTAAACCGGTTTCTTTTGGTGGCGACCACACAATGACCTTGCCTCTGTTGCGCTCAATTGCAAAAAAACATGGTCCTGTGGCCCTTATTCATGTTGATGCTCATGCTGACACTAACGATATGATGTTTGGGGAAAAAGTAGCCCATGGCACTGTATTCAGACGAGCTATTGAAGAAGGATTAGTGAATTGCAATAAAATGTTCCAGATCGGTCTCAGAACCACAGGCTACTCAGCAGAGGACTTTGACTGGGCGAGTAACCAAGGCGTTCGAGTGATTCAAGCTGAAGAGTGCTGGTACAAATCTCTTGCCCCACTTATGGATGATATTAGAGCAACGATTGGTCCTGATACTCCCGCTTATCTTTCTTTTGATATCGACGGTTTAGACCCCTCAGTGGCTCCGGGAACAGGAACTCCAGAGCCCGGTGGGTTAACAAGTACCCAAGGCATTGAGATTGTGCGGGGCTGCTGGGGGCTTAATATGGTTGGCGCGGATCTAGTGGAGGTTTCACCTCCCTACGATACAACAGGGAACACCGCCCTGTTGGCAGCCAACTTGGTTTTCGAAATGTTGTGCACCTTCCCAGGTTGCAAGCGCACCTAGTACCATCTGAGGCTATCGTAGTTACTTTAAACCCTGTAATCTGAGTAGGCAAAATGCAAGCGCCCACCCTTTTAACAGGCCACTATTGAATTAGTTTAAATAAATGCAAATCCCCGACTCCATCAGTTATCGATATCTTTTGCAAAAAGCATGGCCGATCATTTTGGCTAATGCATCAGTCCCATTATTGGGGCTTGTAGATACGGCTGTCATCGGCAATGTCGGCAATGTCGAAGACCTCGGTGCTATCGCTTTTGGCGCGTTGATTTTTTCTTTTGTCTATTGGAGCTTTGGCTTTTTAAGAATGGGCACTACAGGTTTTGCTGCCCAAGCTTCCGGCGCTGGAGATGAGCAAGAAGTTAGAGCAGTACTCGGCAGAGCCCTACTGATTGCAGTCTGTCTTGGTGTGGCTTTAATTATGATCCAATGGCCCATCGAGTTGGCTGCATTTTCTCTGCTAGATGGAAGCGCCCAAGTTGAGACTGTTGCCAAAGAATATTTTAATATCCGCATCTGGGGTGCCCCCGCCACATTGACTACCTTTGCCTTGATGGGACTTTTAATTGGCTTGGGTAAGAGCAGGACCCTGTTAGTCGTTCAACTGTTTTTGAATGGCCTAAATATTCTATTAGATATCTGGTTCGCCGGCATCTTGGGCTGGGGCGCCAGTGGCATAGCCTTAGGTACTGTTATCGCCGAATGGACAACCGTAGTGTTCGCCGGATCATTGGTGTTCAACACTTTGAATGAGCGCAAGGGTTTGAGCGATGAATTCTGGCCAAAGGCAAAAATTATGGACTGGTCTGCGCTGCTAAAAACTGCATCTTCAAATATAGACATTATGCTGCGAACGCTGATTTTGGTGTTTTCCTTCGCTTTCTTTGTTAACCAGAGTGCGAAGTTTGGCGACACTCTACTAGCTAGTAACCATATATTACTGCAATTAATCGCATTCTCAGCGTTCTTCCTTGATGGATATGCTTTTGTAGTGGAAGCTCTAGTGGGCAATGCCATCGGCGCAAAGCGCAGAGATATTTTTGACCTCGCCATTCGACGATCAACTATCTTGGCACTAATCACTGCCATCCTGTTGGCACTGGTGATTATGATGCTGGGTGATATGGCTGTGATGTTACTAACTGATATAAGTGCCGTACGTCTTACCGCCAATCCATTACTCCCTTTGGCTGCACTCTATGTTTTGCTCTCTTTTGCAGCCTTTCAATTAGATGGCATTTTCATCGGTGCTTCGTTTACGCGGCAAATGCGAGATGCCGCTGTGTTCGCTTTCGCAGTTTATCTTATCGCTTGGTGGGCGCTAACAGATCAATTTGGCGTTCAAGGTCTTTGGGGTGCAATGATTATTTATATTGTTGCTCGAGCTATCGCTTTGCTACTGTTTTATCCGTTACTGCGTCGTTCAGTTGGCGTTTGATACTTTCGGACGTTAGTATTAAGTTGTTCAATGACCGACAACTTAGAAAGTCTTATGTGTAGCTACTGGAGATAAGCAGTTCATGAAAGAGCCCTCCCTTTACTTTACTAATAACGGTCTACACACCCATCTACTTTTACCCAGTGCTGAGGTGAATGCTCGTATATCTGCCTTGGGAGCCTATTTTCCTGATGCTACTTGGCTACAGATAGGCTGGGGGGACTATGCATACTACGGCAATTCTAAACAGACAAAATGGATGGGGGTAAAAGCGCTTTTCTCACCCACAGCCGCAGTTATGGGGATACTGGGTGTCAATGAAGTGCCTGATGACATACCAAAAAAAAGAAAGCTTTATGAAATTCATTTAGACATTATGCAGAGGAACGCTATATTGGACTTTGTCTGCGAGTACCTGAAACTTGATGTCGCTGACCAGACGACAGAGGTGCGGGTTAAGGATAATGGCGAGGTTTTTTTTGAGGCTCATGGCACTTACACCATTTTTAATACCTGCAATCATTGGACTGCAAGGGCACTAAATGTCGCTGGTTTAAGGATGAATCCCCGCTGGTCATTCTCGCCGAATTATGTCGAGCATTGGGTTAAGAACAATCACTGTAAAACTGTAGCACGATAAGTTACGACTCTTTTGAGGGTAATTCCTCTAAGGAATTATGAACTACAAATCTGCCGCTCGTATTTTCCGTAATCCCGCCCAGGTTAACTGGTAAATGGGCGCACCCATCTCATCCATTATCCCACTGATGTCGTCAAACAGCCGACGATAATGGAAGAAGGGTACGCTAGGGAAAAGATGGTGAATAGAATGATAGTTCTGGTAACCCCAAAACAAGGTAACAACTTTTGAGAGAGGGCCTTTGATGACAATGGTTGAAGTATCACGGTATCGTCCGGTCTCTGTATGAGGGCGGTGGACGATATAGGCAAATAGATATACCAATACATAGATGCCAAGAAAACCTGACACCAAAAAAAGCACTACAAGTCGCCACCAGCCTGATGTTAGCTCTGGATTATTAGTACTGAAAAGAACTACAAATGGTAGAACACGGAGTCCAATACCTAAAAATATTTCGAGTATTAGCATGGCATTCCTACTAGCCGGCGCCTTTTGCCAGTGAGTGCTCATATAAAATCGATATTGGGTGACTACTCCATCCCAAACCGAACGAAATATCTCTCTTGGTGAACCAACGATGCCTGCTGAATACTGGTCCGGGTCACGGTCACCATGATTTGTATTAGCATGATGACTTAAGTGCTCAGGGCGATGTACGGTAAGAGGAGTGAGTAAAATACTACCAGAAAGGTACCCTAATCCATCGTTCAACCACTGAAGAGATTTGTTTTTACCTCTAATTGATCCATGAACTGACTCGTGCAAAACGGTGTAAGCAGCATAGGTAAGCACTACCATTATAGGGATGGCAAACCACAAGCTAAAATTAACAAATGCTACTAAGTAAGGAATTACCCAGTAAGCTGAGAAGACCACAAGACCCATCAATATCGTTGGCCAAGCTACCCGCCCAGTTAACTGTTTTGCCTGGTCTCTGGCTGTTCTGTTTAAGCTTGTTGGGTCGGTCATTAAAAAGTCCCCATTACTGGATATGTTTTTATTATCGCGAGTATTGAACCCTTTCCAGTAGTATAGTTCACATTTTTGGCTAAGTCAGACTCTAATACGGTCATAGAAGGACTCTTTATTGGTCTATGTAGGGTGCTTTATCGGTCAATTTTCTCATCTATTTCTACGAGAAAATCAGCCTCCACAGTGTTGCTAACACCATTAGGGTATAAGGGTTAAATTGTCATGGGCGTTAATCTGTTAATTACCCGCTAGCTTACTATTAGGAAATTTGCCTCATGAGTGACAATAAGTTCTCATCACATGATCAGACCTATTTTGATCAATTTGATACTGAGCTGATTAATCAGCAAGACAAAGATCATTTTTTGCACCCGTTCCAAGTGTTTGATGCATTTACAGAGGAAGGCGCGCTGCCTATTGCTGCCGCCCATGAGGCCTATATTTATGACAGTGATGGTAATCGATATTTAGATGCTGTTGGTGGCCTGTGGTGCACCAACATCGGCCTTGGAAGAGAAGAGATGGCAGAGGCTATTGCCGATCAAGTGCGCAACATGGCCTATGCTAGCCCATTTGTAGACATGACTAATGTTCCCGCGGCCCAGCTGTCTGCCAAATTAGCGGAGTTAGCGCCCGGAGATCTTAATCATGTAGCCCTATCATGCGGTGGATCTACTGCTGTTGATACGGCTTATCGGTTGATACATTTCTATCAGAACTGTCGAGGTAAGCACGACAAAAAGCACATTATCTCTAGGGTAAATTCGTACCATGGTACGACCTATGCCGCAATGTCCATCGGCGGTAAGCCTGGAGATCACCCCCCGGAATTCGACTATATAAAAGATACTATTCATCATATTTCTTGCCCCAACTTTTATAGGGCGGAGGCAGATGTTACTGAAGCTGAATTTCTCGCTGCAAAATTAGCCGAATTAGAAAACAAAATTCTCTCTATTGGCGCTGATAAGGTGGCTGCATTTTTTGCCGAGCCCATCTTTGGTGCCGGTGGCGTTATTGTGCCACCCAAAGGTTATCACCAAGGCACATGGAAAATATGCCAAAAGTACGATGTTTTGTATGTGTCAGATGAAGTTGTCACCGCCTTTGGCCGGCTTGGACACTGGTTTGCCTCCAAGGAAGTGTTTGATTTTCAACCCGACATTATTTGTTCAGCCAAGGGCTTAACATCAGGCTATCAACCGCTGGGAGCAACAATTTATTCAAGCGCGATTCATGATGTCATCAGTGAATTGGGCCATGGTCGCTGCTTTACTCATGGTTACACTTATTCTGGGCATCCGGTTGCCTGTGCTGCGGCGCTCAAAAATATTGAAATTATGGAGCGTGAACAATTATTGCCCCATGTTCAACAGCTCGGCCCTTACTTTCAAGAGCAGCTGAAAACATTGACTGATCTCCCTATCGTGGGTGATGTCAGAGGCGTAGGTTTAATGGCCTGTGTTGAGTTTGTAAAAAACAAAGAAACTAAGGAACTATTTTCAGAGGATTTAGATATTGGTAAGTGGGTATCAAACCAAGCTGATTCTCGGGGTCTAATTGTTCGCCCCATCATCAATCTTAACGTGATGTCACCTCCGTTAATTATTGATCGTACTCAGGTGGACTTCATCGTAGCTACCTTGCGGGATAGTATCCTTGCTTGTATAAAAGATTTACAAAAAGAGGGGCATTTCTAAGCGATACTATTTTTTAAGGCTAGAGTGTTGATATTCTTAGGATAGACCCCATCTTATAGGTTAAATAGAAGAGGAGTTTAGCTTTGGAACAGTATCGTGGAACAACCATTCTTTCAGTACGGCGCAATGGTAAAGTCGTTATTGGTGGCGATGGCCAAGTCAGCTTGGGTAACACCATTATGAAAGGCAACGCTCGTAAGGTTCGTCGTCTGCACAACGATCAAGTCATCGCCGGTTTTGCAGGCGGCACCGCCGATGCCTTCACTCTTTTTGAGCGTTTTGAAGCAAAATTAGAGCAACACCAAGGTAATTTAACTCGCGCAGCCGTCGAGCTGGCCAAAGACTGGCGAACTGACCGGATGCTGCGCAAGCTGGAAGCCCTGCTTGCAGTCGCAGATAGCGAGGCATCCCTAATCATTACCGGTAACGGTGATGTCATCCAACCTGAAGACGACCTTATAGCAATAGGTTCAGGCGGACCTTTCGCTCAGTCTGCCGCTCGCGCGCTTTTGGAAAATACTGAATTGGATGCACGAACAATCGTAGAGCAGGGACTCAAAATTGCCGGCGATATCTGCATCTATACCAATCAAAATAGAACTATTGAAGAGTTAGACTCTAAGGTTTAATTATGTCTCAAATGACTCCCCGAGAAATCGTACATGAACTCAATCGTCACATTATTGGGCAAGATGATGCTAAACGAGCTGTTGCCATTGCGTTGAGGAATAGATGGCGTCGGTCCCAACTAGATAACGAAATGCGCAATGAAGTCACGCCAAAAAATATTCTTATGATTGGACCTACTGGTGTTGGCAAGACCGAAATTGCCCGACGACTAGCCAAACTAGCCAATGCGCCTTTTGTAAAAGTTGAAGCTACTAAATTTACTGAGGTGGGCTACGTTGGAAAAGACGTGGAATCAATTATTCGTGATTTGGTGGAAACCTCCGTGAAACAGTGCCGTGAAGCTGAGATGTTAAAAGTAGAGCAGCGGGCAATGGATGCTGCAGAGGAGCGTGTTTTAGACGCCCTTCTACCCCCTGCCAGAGGATCAGAAGGCAAAGAAGAAGCCGGCTCAACTACGCGACAAGTTTTTCGCAAAAAACTGCGTGAAGGCGCGCTCGACGACAAAGAGATTGAAATTGAGATGAGTCAGACCCCTGTGGGCGTTGAAATTATGGCTCCCCCGGGAATGGAAGAGATGACTTCTCAGTTACAAAATATGTTCAGTAATATGGGACAAGGGAAGACCGCAAGTCGCAAGGTTACTGTTGCAGATGCCTTGAAACATATTAAGGAAGAAGAAGCAGCTAAGTTGGTTAATGAAGAAGAAATCAAAACGACAGCCGTAGAGGCTGCCGAACAAAATGGCATTGTCTTTCTTGATGAGATCGATAAAGTATGCCGGCGTGGAGAAACCACTGGTGCCGATGTTTCACGAGAGGGCGTTCAACGGGATCTGTTGCCCCTGATAGAAGGGTGTACTGTTTCCACTAAATTTGGAATGATAAAAACAGATCACATCTTATTTATTGCATCTGGCGCCTTTCACCTTTCAAAGCCCTCAGATCTAATTCCGGAGTTGCAGGGTAGATTGCCGATTAGAGTAGAACTCAATGCCCTTGAGGTGGGTGATCTGGAGCGTATTTTAACCGAACCAAAAGCCTCACTGACCAAGCAATATTGTGAACTTATGTCTACCGAAGGCTTAAGTATTAATTTCACCAAAGATGGTACCCGTCGAATTGCTGAAATTGCCTTTGAAGTTAATGAAGGTACTGAAAACATTGGAGCCCGTCGGCTACACACGATTTTAGAGCGCCTACTTGAGGACATTTCTTACAATGCATCAGATTTGGGCTCAAAGGATGAAAAGATCTCAATTAATAAGGCATTTGTAGAGAAGAATCTTGGTGAACTCGCCAGCAATGAGGATCTAACTAGATTCATATTGTAAAAATTGAGGGTTAGACCCAATGCCTATACCAAAGAGTATCTTAGTTGCTGAGTCCAAGGATATGCTCGTGATGAAATACGGCGAGAATCAACAACACCAACTCCCCGCAGAGTATCTGCGGGTTTTTTCTCCAAGCGCTGAAGTTCGCGGACATGGTAAAGGGCAAGAAGTACTTCAGTATGGCAAGCGTCGAGTGCTCATTCAAGGTATTCAACAAGCTGGCAATTACGCGATTCAAATTACCTTCAACGATGGTCATGATTCAGGAATTTTCACTTGGGATTATCTTTACGAATTGGGTGAAGGTTACACTGACAACTGGATAAGTTATCTTGGTCGTTTGCACAAAGCAGGGCAATCTCGCGAACCCGGTGTGCAGGTTGTTAATCTGACTTAGAATAGGATCCCTAAAACACTTGATGCCGTTGATCTACTTGGCGAGTCACTGATTTTTTTAGCATCCACCTCCATTGATATCCAAACCGCTCAAGTAAGGCTACAATGGTCTGCCAATTTTTTAATGCACTATGATAAAGATGTCTGAAAAAACTACTCACTTTGGTTATAAAACCGTTGATGTCGAGGAAAAAGCCGGCAAAGTCGCCGATGTATTTCACTCTGTAGCAGGTAACTATGATCTCATGAACGACTTGATGTCTGGTGGTGTTCATCGACTCTGGAAGCGCATGACAATTGAAATGTCTGGTGTTCGGAAAGGACACAAGGTGTTAGATATTGCCGGTGGTACTGGTGATTTAGCCGCAAAATTCTCCGGCATTGTCGGTCCAGAAGGCTGTGTTGTATTAGCTGACATTAATGACTCGATGCTAAAGGTTGGCCGTGATCGCTTGATGGATCGAGGAATCGTTAACAATGTTCAATTCTCTCAAGCAGATGCGCAACATTTACCATTCCCTGACAATACGTTTGATGTGATCACTATCGCTTTTGGTCTCCGCAATGTTACTGATAAAGACATGGCGTTACGTTCAATGTTGCGAGTTTTGAAACCCGGCGGACGATTATTGATATTGGAGTTCTCTAAACCCGGCAATCCATTGCTGGGCAAAATCTACGATACATATTCATTCAATATTTTACCAAAACTGGGTAAGGCATTTGCAGGTGACGCTGATAGTTACCAATACTTGGCAGAATCTATTCGTATGCATCCTGATCAAGGGACTCTTTTGCAGATGTTAGATGATGCTGGTTTTGCCAATACTGATTTTCATAATATGACTGGTGGTATTGTTGCCCTGCATCGTGGAGTCAAGCCTTAACGATGCTGTCCCTATTCAAAAGAACTGCACTTGAAGGTGCAGAAACCTTAATTAACGCTGCCCTGACAAAGGATCCCGCGTCCAAACAAGCTCTGACCAAGCTAGAAGGTCAGGTATTCTTAGTTGAAAGTACTCTGCCACCTCTCACCGTCGCTATAGAACCTACCGCTACTGGCATTCAACTGCATGATAATTGGGATGGAAATGTCACTGTCACAATTAATGGAACATTGATTGCAATGGCTGCTATCGCCGTCAATGCGAAAGAGTCGATCTCTTTTTCGGGTACTGGCGTTAACGTCAGTGGCAATTTAGACACTCTGCATCAGCTCAATAAGATTATGGGAGATGTGGATATTGACTGGGAAGGCGCGTTAGCAGAAATTATTGGCGATGTCCCTGCTCATTTAATAGCCAAGACTGTTCGAAATTCAGTGGTGATTAGACAAGACATCGTCACCCGAGCTTCGACTGGGTTGGTTGAAGTTGCTCAAGAGGAATTTAATCTCACACCCAGTAAAAATGAATTTGAGACGATCATCCCTGATATTCGACAGCTTTCTGCTGATGCAGATCGCTTAGCTGCAAGAGTAAAGCGGCTCTATCACAAGATAACCCCCAGTGATCCTGGAGCTCTTAACTCGTGATTAGACTAAGGCGCATGATCAAGATAATCAGGGTGGTCGGTAAATATCGTCTCGATTTGTTGCTCGACAAGCATAAGCTGCCTCTAAGGGCTCGACTTTTACTGGCGCCAGCCATGTTATTTGGCGCTGCCCATGAAGATCGTGGAGAGCGATTAAGGAAATCTTTAGAAGAACTTGGCCCTATCTTTGTAAAGTTTGGCCAGTTGCTCTCAACCCGTCCAGATCTTGTTCCTGACGATATCAGTAGTGAGTTGTCAGCACTGCAAGATAATGTTCCACCCTTTTCCTCGGCGGTATTTAAACAAAATATAGAGACTGCTTTATCTGGGAAGACGGATGATCTATTTCAAAGCTTCGAGTCAGAACCTCTAGCATCTGCTTCTGTTGCTCAAGTCCATGCGGCAGTATTAGCTGACGGCCAAAAAGTCGTAGTTAAAGCGGTGCGGCCAAATATTGAGAAAACAATCCGCAAGGACCTTGCCTTGCTTTATACATTGGCCCGATTAGTTCTAAAGTACAGCGAGGATGGACAGCGGTTACACCCTGTAGAAGTAGTAAAGGACTACGAATCTGTCATTATTGAAGAGCTTAACCTACAATCAGAGGGCGCGAATGCCTCCCTACTGCGCCACAACTTTGCAGACTCGTCGATGCTGCATGTCCCAGAGATACACTGGCCATACTCTAACAAAGATGTTCTGGTCATGGAGCGAATCTATGGCATTCCAGTTACAGACATGGAACAGTTGGAAGCGGCAAGTGTCGATCTTAAGCTGCTGGCTGAGCGTGGTGTAGAGATATTTTTCACCCAGGTATTCGAGCATAATTTTTTCCATGCTGACATGCATCCAGGCAATATTTTTGTCAATGCGACCAACCCCAAGTCGCCTACCTATATTGCAGTTGACTGTGCCATTATGGGCTCACTTTCTAGTGAAGATCAGTTTTATATGGCTCGCAATCTGTTGGCTATGTTCCAGCGCGATTATCGCCTAGTTGCCGAACTTCATGTTCGATCTGGATGGGTACCTAAAGACACCTCGATCAATGATTTTACTGGCGCCATAAGGTCCGTATGCGAGCCTATTTTCCAACGACCCCTTAGTGAAATCTCATTGGGCCACATGCTTATCGATCTGTTTGCAACAGCACGACGATTTGATATGGAAGTGCAGCCTTCTCTGGTACTTCTGCAAAAAACTCTTCTCAACATCGAAGGGTTGGGCCGACAGCTATACCCTGATTTAGATCTCTGGCAAACAGCACAGCCTTTTTTAGAGAAATGGCTTAAAGATCGCTACTCCCCAAAAAATATTTTCAATCAACTTAAGCGCTATGCACCTGATTGGTTAGAACACTTCCCGCAAATACCACCGATGATATTTCAGGCATTAAAAGCATCGCAGCCTGATGGGCCAACGCACAAAAACGGGGATATTTCAGAAAGTAAAAAGGTGCCTATCAAAAAAGGAATACTCAGCGGCTTAGGCTTTAGCGCCCTAGGTGGAGGCGTTGTGTTAGCCCTTTCTCAATGGGGAGAGATACTCAGTGAACCAACCGATGCAAGTATTGCTCTGATGTTAACGGGCCTTTTAATTCTGCTGCTTCGCTAATCTCAACTTTAGTTACACCGTAACACCTGCCATAATTACTTAAAATATTTTTCACTTACTGGCACTTAACAATGAGTTACCTCGACGACATCAGCTGGAACAGCAACGGATTAGTACCAGCTATCGCCCAAGACGCTGATACCGGCGTTATTTTAATGATGGCTTGGATGAATCGGGAAGCTCTAGAGCTCACAGTCATTGAGAATAGAGCTATTTACTGGTCACGATCTCGACAAAAGTTATGGCGCAAAGGTGAAGAATCAGGTCATGTTCAACATCTGATAGAGTTAAGACTAGACTGTGATAGTGACGTAATCATGATGAAGGTTAATCAGGTGGGCGACATCGCCTGTCACACAGGCCGACAATCATGCTTTTATCGGGTGTTCAAAGACGGTGAGTGGCAGGCAGTAGACAAAGTACTTAAAGACCCAAAGGATATTTACTGATGGATGATTCAGTTTTAAAGCAACTGAGCGATGTTATTGAGACTCGTAAAAGTATGCCTGCTGAAAAGTCTTATGTGGCGAGTCTTCATCACAAAGGACTCAATAAAATACTTGAAAAAGTCAGTGAGGAGTCTGCCGAGACCATACTGGCAGCAAAAGACGCAGAACATAGCGGTGAAAATGATAAAGTTGTGTATGAAACAGCAGATCTCTGGTTTCATTCACTAGTTATGCTGTCACATCTTGGTGAAAATGCCACGTCGGTACTCGAAGAATTGGAGCGACGCTTTGGTTTATCTGGCCTTGAAGAAAAGGCTCAACGTAACACAGACTAATAAAATAGGAGAATAGTAATGGGTTTTGGATGGCAAGAATTATTAATCGTTTTAGTCATAGTGGCCCTTATTTTCGGCACTAAAAAACTACGCAATATCGGTTCAGATCTCGGTGGTGCGGTAAAAGGTTTTAAAGATTCGGTATCTCATGAATCTGAGGAAGATGCAGTGGCTGACGAATCGGTAAACGCTGAACAACACTCAGAAAAAGATGAGCATAAAGACTAGTCAGAGTCATTAGTATAAGGCTAGTTAATATTTATGTTTGATATTGGTTTTTCTGAATTACTTATTGTGGCGGTGCTTTCTCTCATTGTGATGGGACCTGAGCGTCTGCCGGAGACTGTTCGCACTATAAGTCTTTGGTTTGGACGCCTAAGACAGTTTTTATCTGCTGCACGCACTGAGATCGAAGATGAAGTGGGCATCGATGAAATTCGCAGGCAACTCCATAACGAACAAATTATGCGGGATCTTGAGAAAACCAAAAATCATTTAGAGGATGTTGCCCAAACGCAGCATTCTATTCTTCCCGACGATCAAAAAAATGTCTGAATCAGAAACCCTCGAAAGCCAACCATTTATGGCACATCTGATTGAGTTCAGAAACCGTGTATTACGATCGGTTGTGGCTGTGTTAGTGATTTTTGCGGGACTATTTTCATTTAGTAATGAGCTCTATTTGTACATTTCAGAGCCCATAAGAGTTTATCTGCCGGATAACCTCAGTATGATCGCCACTGAGGTTGCATCGCCCTTCCTAACGCCATTTAAACTGACATTGGTATTGTCAGTGTTTGCGGCGATGCCCTATATCCTTTACCAAACTTGGGCCTTCTTAGCGCCCGGGCTTTATAAACGTGAAAAGAAAATTGTTTTACCCTTATTCTTCTCAAGCGTTGTGCTTTTTTATAGTGGAATGGCCTTTGCTTACTATGTGGTATTTCCACTGGTATTTATGTTTTTCACCAGCATAGTCCCAGAGGGCATCAGTGTCATGCCGGACATTCGCAGTTATCTTGATTTTGTACTTAAGTTGTTTTTTGCTTTTGGGTTGAGTTTTGAAATTCCGATTGCGGTGGTTATTTTGTCTTGGATGGGAGCAGTCGAACCTGATAATTTGGCCAAGAAAAGACCCTACGTCTTTGTTTTGTGTTTTATTCTCGGAATGTTGCTAACGCCGCCCGATATTATCTCCCAGACGCTTTTAGCGATCCCCATGTGGTTGCTATTTGAAGTTGGCATTCTCTTCGGGCGCATGGTCGCGCCCAAAAAAGAAGATGGAGAATCCCTAGCCGAATAAACCTAGCCTAATGGCGCTGTAATGAGTGTCTCTTGCCAATCTTGAGATGGCCGCGTCTGGCACATAAAACTCAAACGCATGAAACCCTCCAGGAAATACTTCGAACTGGGTAGCAACGCCTGAGGCATTTAGTCGTTTTGCGTAGTCTCTATTTTCATCTAAGAACAGATCGACAGAACCAACGCCAATGTAAGTCGGCGGCAAGCCGTGTAAGTCGCTAGCGTGGGTTGGAGCGGCGTATTTAGATGCCGCATAGGGCTCTTGCTCCGAGGTCTTGTGCAACCCCAAGTAATACATCCATCCTTGAAGATTAGACTGGCGGTTCCAGATGCGCTTATCAGTAACAATAAAGCTTGAGTCTGATGTGCTGTTGTTGTCAATCATCGGACAAAGCAGCGCCTGAAAGACCACCGTTACTTCTGCCCTATCCCTAGCCAACAGCGCAAGACCTGCGGCTAAACCACCTCCCGCACTAATACCTCCAATGGCAATAGAAGACTTATCAACCTTGAGCATATGCGCATTATCAAAAACCCAAAGTAAAGCGGCATAGCAGTCATTTAATGGCACAGGAAAAGGAAATTCAGGTGCTAGTCGGTAGTCCACAGATATCACCACACAACCGATATCTTCTACCATACGCTTTACTGAATAATCATCGCCTTCCATACTACCAAAGCAGTATCCACCACCATGGATCCAGAGTAATGCGGGAAGGTTCTCTTTATGCCCAACAGGGCGATAAACCCTGACTGGCACAAAGTCATCGCTATCTTGTTGCACTTGGTAATCCAACGTTGAGACATTACTGATAGGCGCCAGAGTGGCTGCGACAGCTTGACTACGCTGCAGTGACACCTGCCGCGTCACAGTTAGATCCGCCCAGATGTCGAACTCAGGTATGGCCTCAAGCGCCGGTATGAGCTCAGGGTCGACTAATTTTAGGTCCATTGCTAATATTTACCTTAAATCAACTGATGATCATGGAGATTCTAAGTCTATATAATCTCACCACCAATATAAAACCATTGCTGCTCTATTCGAGTAAAAACTGACTTCTCATGCATTACGCTTTTGCCACTGTTAGTTTGGTAAGTGGCTTTAAATTCTACCCAACCCTCTGTATCTGTATTGCCTGATCCTAAAACATCAAGTTTGATCCATTGCTGAGTTTTTTCTGAGAGCTCACTCACCCTAAGATTTTTCGCCATGGGTGGAAACCAGGTCTTTAACAAATACTCACCAAACCCACCCAAAGCATAAGCACTGTACCGAGAGCGCATTAGCTGTTCAGGTTCGCATGGTATGGCGCTACCTTTCAAATAAGGCTCACAGCAGCTTGAAAAAGCTATTTTATTACCGCAGATACATGAGTTGACCATTGATTTTTATTGACCCAAGCATAATAAGTTAAAATAATACCTTAAATCGATTAAGAAGAGTTGTCCTATGCCCAGTTTAGATATTGTTTCAGAAGTTGACAGTGCCGAGATATTGAATGCAACTAACAATGCAGCCCGAGAATTAACCACTCGATTCGACTTTAGGGGTGTCGATGCGAGTATGACTCTCACTAATGATGTGGTGACACTAAAGGCTGAAGCTGATTTTCAGTGCCAACAATTACTCGATATTTTTGCCACCCAGTTGGTTAAACGCAAAATCGACCCCACTGTAATGGAATATGATGAAGAGGCGTTTCATAGTGGCAAGACATTCTCGTTAAATGTTAGCTTTAAACAGGGAATTGCTGCTGATGTCTCTAAGAAATTAGTCAAACTAATCAAAGAGAAAAAACTGAAGGTTCAGGCCCAAGTGCAGGGGGATGAAGTACGCGTTACGGGCAAGAAGCGTGATGATCTGCAAGCAGTTATGGCATCAGTGCGTAAGGCTGACCTTGGCCAGCCTTTCCAGTTTAAAAACTTTCGAGATTAGCACTTAAAAAGCTTCGATATTTATTCGGCGGCAACAAACTTCATTGAAATACTGTTGACGCAGTGTCGGATGTTTTTTTCTGTGTAACCTTCGCCACTAAAAACATGGCCAAGGTGGCCGCCGCAGTTGGCGCAGAGAATTTCGGTGCGCCGGCCATCAGCGTCTGGTTCTCTTGTTACGGCATCTTCAATTTCACCATCAAAACTAGGCCAACCGCAGTGAGACTGAAATTTGTGCTCGGACCGATACAAAGGCGCATCACACTGCTTGCATATATACAGCCCACCCTCCGAGTGATCATTCAGCAAACCTGTAAAAGGCCGCTCGGTGCCCTTTTGCTGTATGACATATTGTTCTTCTGGAGTTAACTCATTGAGAGGTTTGTTCATTATTTATTCCTGTGATTCTCGATGATTTTTCGTTTGGCTATCCTGCACTGCGTACCATAATTTTTCAATACCACGTTGGAGAGTCTCCAGTGCGTTAATAGTGTGTATATCTGCTTTGTTTGCACAATAATCTCGGCCAAATAGCTTAATGTGGTCGATTAACGGATGACCAAGGTGTGCATATTCCCAGTCAATAAAATACATTTTTTGGCCATCATAAATAACGTTTTCTAATATCAAATCGTGGTGACCGATCACCGGACCCCAGACACTATTGTCAATTATGCTTGCGGCGTCCTCTATCTCAGTCAATCCTTGAAAATCAGTTAACTGATCACTGTATAGATGAATATAACTTAGATAGTTTCGCTGACTTATATTTTTCATCGAATAAGTTTGGATACGGCTAATACAGTTTTCGAGATGATATTGAATATCTGTATCAGCCAAATCACTAACAGTTAAGTGGCGGCCACGAATTAACTCGGTTACCTGGGCATCCCCATCGGCGTAGAAAAGTTTTGGAACACACCCGCTAGACTGAAGAGCCTTAAGTAAAAGCTGCTCTCTATCTCGGTCAATACCAAGAAAGCCAGTATTAGCTGCATTAACTCGCACCGCCGCACGAAAGTCACCGCTGGCTGCAAGAAATGTTTGATTGGTGAGGCCACCTAACAGCTGTTGAATCACTTTAGGTTGCTCGGCAAGGCTATTATCGAGGCCGGTGTCCCATTGTCGCCAACGAGATAGGGTTTTATCGAGTATTTGAGCTGTTCTGGGTGACATAAGCTTTTTTCCACGCATAGAACCCTAGTGTAGCTAAGACTAAATACAGCGCAAACATTGCCGCTGTCTGGTCTAAGCCCCGATCAATATAGAGATAAATAGATACTACGTTAATCACTATCCAGTACAACCAATTTTCAAGTACCTTTCGCGCCACCATCACCGTTGTAAAGACGCTACCCCAGGTGGTAAAAGAATCGAGATACGGCAGTTGGGCGCTGGTATTCTTAGACAGAAGGTAGCCTGAAATAACCGATATTGTAAAAATTCCTATCACGCCAATGCTGTGTTGTTTTAGCGTCCAGCGGACAATCTTGACTCCTGTGTTATCAACGCCTCCTCGCTGCCACTGCGACCAGCCATAGATAGCCATCCCCATGTAGTAGATATTAAGTGCCGATTCCATGTATAAATCAACACCTCCAAAAATCCAAACATAAAGCGCAGTGCTAAAAAATGCACAGTACCAACAGAGACTGTTTTCACGCATTGCTAGCACGAGGTACCCAATGCCCAAAACAACCGCGAGTGTTTCGAGATTCACCCAATCAAAACTCAACTAAAGTGCCTCATAACCAGGGATAATTTTAGCTACATAAACCGCCATGTTATATTCTAAATAACAAGCAGCAATAGTGTCTTGAACAGCTTTCATGGCATACTCATACTGACCCTGAATCACTGTGCTTGTGGGGAATGTAGTAATTTTAAGATTCTCAAAATGATTTATCTTTTCGATGAATCCATCAATGGGAGGAATAAAGTCCTCCCGATTGGGGTACATACTGATATCGATTGTCACCTGCATCAAATTACCTCGTTGACTTTATTCAGTTAAGATATGCCATCAAAAATTATACTGCCCACTGAGACCGAATGTCCGCGGTTCACCAAACTGGTAATAGGGTTCTACTGCGTAGTATTTGCGTGGATCATTTCCAAAGCCACCAAAGCCACGAACGATGACATCTTTATTGGAAAGATTACGACCCCAAATGGACAGAGTCCAACGCTCAATGCGATAGGTCAGGTTGGTATTGAACAGCTCATAAGAGGATGATTTTTCATCGTGACTGGAGGATAGATAAAAGGAATCTTTCCCTTCTATGTCGATTGTCCAACTAAGATTTTGAGTGACCTGTATGCTGCTACCTGCAACAAATTGATAATTGGGGGCATGAGACTGATCACGACTATCTAAAGTAGCTGAAAGCGGAGTGTCATAGTCAGTTTCCAACAACCCAAGAGATCCAAATATCATTAAATCATCAGTGGGCATCCAGTTGAGTTCAAGTTCTAGTCCGTAGTTACTGCCTTTGGCTGAATTGCCGAAATAATCGATAAAATTACTGGCATTACTATCGTCTCTAGATTGAACCAGAGACTGTTTAATCTGAATATCTTCTCGCTGTTGATAAAATAATGAAAGCTGAACTTGCAATCTCTGGTCTAACCAGTTTCGTTTGACTCCTGTTTCTAGATTCCACATCACCTCTGTGTCAAATTCACGATCTTTAGCAGCCAAGGATGAATCACTATTCACACCACCTGCTTTGTAACCTCGAGATAGTAGACCGTAAATCATAGTGTTAGCATCAAAGTTGTATTGCAGGGCAGCGCGTCCAGCCCAAAGATTCTCATCAACACTGTGGTCAACGGTATCGCTGTCACTGTAAGTGGCTGTGCGATTCTCAAATCTAATGCCAGCAGTGATAGTTAGATCGGGAGATAACATCATATCCAGCTGACCATAAACAGCTCGATTGCTAGTATCAAATTGGCTGACGAAGTCGTCAATGCTGTAGGTGTATTGGCGCAGTAGACCCTCATCTTGGTCACGAGAGTAAAGACCAATTGCCCAATCTGTATTATTGCCTAACAGGTGTTTTGGCTGACTCGAGACTAACTTTATGTCAACAACTCTATTGTCACGATCTCGTTGATAATTATCTTCAGAGTTATATTCCCAACCTTCACACGCTTGGCCCATACATATTGCTGGGAACGCCCAATCTTCATCATAACCATACTCAAGTTCAGTATCGACAACGCTTACTAGGCCAACCATATCGAACTGATCATTGCCCTGCCAATGACTTTGCATAGCAATTGCTGATGATTTTTGGCGGTCGTGCCCCGGATTATCCGACAAGGTCCGTCGCGTATTATCAAGGGAAAAGCCGTCATAACCATTATCTGCATCCACATGAAATAGAGTAAATTTCAAGCTGAGATCATCGCCAGCTTGCCAGTCAAAAATGCTACGTAAACTAAGCTCATCAATATTATCGGTATCATCTCTGTTCAGAAAATCATTAGATATATAACCATCGCTACTATGATGTTGGGCTGCTAGGCGATATTTCGATTGCTCAGCTAAAGAACCACCGACCGCAGCGGCCACAGTGCGAGTGCCAAAATGCCCGACATCCAATGATATATTACCCTCAGTCCTATCCGTTGGCTGATTAGAGGTGATATTGATCAGGCCTGCTAATGCATTTGTCCCATAGAGGGTTCCCTGTGGTCCACGTAATATTTCAACTTGCTTGGTATCCATAGTAGTGGCTGCACCAGCAATACCCGTAAAGTCGATCCGATCAACTAAGATGCCTACTGATGGATTCAATGGCTCTATAAACTGACTGCGCTCTCCAATACCGCGAATCTGAATGAATTTTCCTCTGGAGGCACCGCTGGAAAAATTAACATTAGGAGCTATATTCAATAACTGCTCTAAATGCTTAGCATTTCGCTGGCTGATCTTGTTGCTATCCAAGATAGTTATGCTTGCAGTGGTTTCTAGCAGGCTCAAGTCACGGAAATCAGAGGTGACGATGATCTCTTCGATTGTTTGCTCTGCAGCACTGGCGCTTGCGAGTAAAGACAAAATGATAAAACATAGATTTTTGACGATATTACAAATATAGTTCGGTTGAAAAGCTATTGATTTGTGCGAGCCGTACATATAAAGCCTCAGTAACTGATTTTAAAGAGATCCGAGGTTAAATGGCGAAGTAAAGGCAAGCGATCTCCTATTCCTACGCCGGTATAATCCGGATCAGGTTCAAAGGGTGCTTCTCAGGTCGATAACAAATGACCGCCCCTTAGGAGCGATAATAATAACATGCCGCAGAGTAAATAACGTAAGTTAATATCAAGTTTAAATATTTTTTACCGATCAACTGGAAGGAGTTTCGATCATGAAGAACGCTTTTTTATCCCTTATTGCGATGATGATATTTTCTCTATCCGCAGGTTGCCAGATGGATCAACCAGAATCGGCCTCTTCAGAATCAACAGCAATGACATCACAACAGGTTATCGAGTTTCTTGATGAACTATTTATGGAGGAGTTACAAGAAAGCCCCCAATACATGACTTACCTTGGCATGCGAGAGCGCTACGACGAGTGGGATGATAATTCTGATCAAGCCAGGGATAAAAGTCTTCAGATGACTCGAAACCATCTACAACAAGTTATGAAGATTGATCTATCAAACGTTGATGACTCAGCAAAGCTTAGCGTGAAAATGTTTATAGAACAGGCTAAAAAAAGATTAGAGGGCGACCGTTGGCGGTATCACAGTTATCCTGTCAGCCAGATGCGCGGAGTCCATGGCACGATTCCATCCTTTCTCATTAATCAACACCTAATTGCTAATGAAGAGGAGGCTCAAGCCTATATCAAAAGACTTGCGGCCACGCCAAAAGTCCTAGATCAGCTTATTGAGCATCTCAAAATCCGCCAAGATAAAAACATTATCGCGCCTAAATTCGTCTTCCCCCTAGTCTTAAAATCTATTGATAATATTTTAATTGGAGCTCCTTTTAATGAGGGCTCTGATAGCACCCTTCTTGCTGATTTTAAACGCAAGATTGAAAATATAGACATCGCAGACGACACAAGATCTGAATTGACATCAGCAGCCTCTGACGCACTAAAGGATCATCTTGCTCCGGCCTATCGAAGGCTCCAATTAGCGCTCCGCGATCTAGAATCTGTGGCTACCAATGATCATGGCGTATGGAAATTCCCAGATGGCGACAAATTTTACGAATTTGCTCTTCAAAGAACGACTACAACCGATCTAACCGCTGATCAAATTCACAACCGTGGACTCAAGGAAGTGGCTCGTATTCAGTCGGAAATGCAAGACATTATGAATACAGTTGGATTTGAAGGCGATCTTCAAGAGTTTTTCGCCTTTATGCGTAATGATCCTCAATTTTACTATCCTGATACTGCGGCGGGTAAGCAGGCTTACTTAGATAAAGCAACAGCAGTGATTGATAATATGAAGTCTCGGCTTGATGAACTGTTCATCACTGAGCCTAAAGCCGATTTAATAGTCAAAGCCGTAGAACCTTTCCGCGAAGCCTCTGCAGGCCAAGCTTTCTACCAGAGACCTGCACCAGATGGGAGTCGCCCAGGCACCTATTTTGCTAATCTCTACAAGATGAGTGATATGTCAAAATACAATATGGAGGCTCTCGCATATCATGAAGGAATTCCTGGTCATCATATGCAAATATCCATTGCACAGGAACTTCAAAATATTCCCAAATTTCGCCTCTTCGGTGGTTACACCGTATTCAGCGAGGGTTGGGGGCTATACTCTGAAGCAGTACCAAAGGAAATTGGACTGTATGTAGATCCTTATTCTGATTTTGGACGGCTATCGGGCGAACTTTATCGCGCTTGCCGCCTAGTAGTTGACACGGGCATTCATGCTAAAAAATGGACTCGAGAGGACGCTATCGCTTATATGAATGCCAATGTGCCTCACTCTGAAAGTTACAATATTCGTCAAATAGAGCGCTATATTGTGATGCCCTCTCAAGCAACTGCGTACAAAATCGGTATGCTAAGAATACAAGAATTACGAGCACAGGCGCAGATTGCCCTAGGCGACAAATTTGATATTCGGGAATTTCACAATGTGGTCCTCAAAGACGGCTCAGTATCCCTGCCAATTCTGGAAGATAATGTGAATGCGTGGATACTGACACTAAACCCATAAGGGGAAACTAGATGGTTAAGATAATCACAATAGTACTCACAGCCCTGAGCATTCAATCTGCATTTGCCATGCAATCAGAGCAAGAAAAGCTCAACAGTCTTTATGATGAGATTTGGCAGTACACAATGATCACCTCTCCTACTTACGCAACCTATGTGGGCTATCCAGGGCAAAATGGACGCTGGCCTGACCCCTCGCTCAAGGCGGCTCGAGAGGATGAAGATAAGACTAAAGGCTTTCTGCGAAAGCTTCGCGCAATTGATACCAGTGAGCTGACTGAAGATGCTCTATTAGGCTGGAAGCTTGTTGAAAAGAATGTAGCCGATGAAGTTGATGGATATATCTACCCTGAAGAATACATACTGATACACCAGAGAGCTGGCGTTCAACAGGATATTGCTGATGCATTAAGCCTGATGCCAAAAAGTAACAGGCAAGACTTCCTCGACAGGTTGGCGCGCCTGAGGGGTGCGGCTGACTATATTGACAAAAATATAGTGGTCCTTAAGAAAGGCCTAGCCAAGAAAATTACGCCGCCGAAAATTACTCTAAGGGATGTGCCTGATCAAATTCGTAACACTACACCAAAAGATATCTCTAAGAGCCCGCTACTGAAAAGTTTTAGCGACTTCCCCAGCAGTATTACTGCGAAAGAGCAAGCTGCAATTATTGCCGAAGCAACAGATATTGTAGAGAATAATGTTTTCCCCGCATTTGCTCGACTACTGGTATTTTTGGAGGATGAGTACATCCCCAGTGCAAATCAATCTATCGCTCTATCTGATGTTCCAAACGGTGATAATTGGTATCGACATAGGGCAAGGCGATTCACCACAACTAATTTAACCCCTGAGCAAATTCATAAACTTGGATTAAGCGAAGTAAAACGTATTCGTCTAGAAATGGACAAGGTGATTGCCCTCTCTGGATTTGAAGGAAGCTTTGATGAATTTACAGCTTTCTTGCGCACAGATCCTCAATTCTATAAAACCTCTGCGGAAGATTTATTGGCTGGATATCGCGACATCGCCAAACGAGCAGATCCAGAGCTAGCTAAACTCTTTGGCAAACTGCCTCGCTCGCCTTATGGCGTTATTGAAATACCGAGTTATGCGGCTAAATCTCAGACCACAGCATATTATCAGGGTGGGTCGCTTGAAAGTGGTCGTGCCGGTTATTTTTATGCCAATACTTATGCACTCAACACACGTCCTACTTGGGAAATGGAAGCGCTTACCCTGCATGAGGCAATGCCTGGACACCATTTACAAATATCCCTTGCACGTGAACTACCGGAAACTCATGTACTGCTGCAAAATCTTAGCTATACCGGGTTTGTGGAAGGCTGGGGGCTTTATGCAGAAAGTCTGGGTGATGAAATGGGATTTTATAAAGATCCCTACAGTAAATTCGGTCAACTAACTTATGAGATGTGGCGTGCGGTTCGTTTAGTTGTCGATACTGGCATGCACCTATTTGGCTGGGATCGTCAAAAAGCCATCAACTTCTTTGCTGGCAATACCGCTAAAAGTCTACATGATATAGAAGTCGAGATTGATCGCTACATTTCGTGGCCAGGTCAAGCTCTGGCTTATAAAATTGGTGAACTTAAATTTAAAGAATTACGGACTCGCGCCGTGGAGAAGCTTGGAGACAAATTTGATATACGTCGCTTTCACGATCAATTGCATGCAAAGGGAGCTCTGCCTCTTGATATTTTAGATGCCCGCATGGACGAATGGATCGAAAGTGAGCTTTAGCAATTTCGATAACATCCAAATTAAACAGTACACGCCAGTATTCGGCTAATCTCACATAGGGGTCGGCCGGACTGTTGGCTCAGATCATTAAAGATTACCTGGACCCTTTTTAAATCCCGTTGAGAACTTGGACTAAATTTTTCGATAAATCCATGGTTAACCAATGCATCACAGACATCTTTTGTCATTAAGAAAGTGTCCTTCCCCATACTCCTCAACATCATAGGGCCACTGTTACCGCCCAATCGACAGCCTTGTTTTTTAAGCTCCAGCCATAAACCAGTGATATCTTCACTGGGCCAGCTAGCGACAAATGAACCAAAAGAGCCATGACTTCGCTGTTTATCAAGGACGTAAACTGCATTATTTCTCACAGAAACTATTTTAGTGAAATTCCGAACAATACTGGTATCTTGGGCAAGTTCTTCGAGCCGCTCATCACTAAAATGGGCCACAGCCAATGGATTGAAGTTGGCAAATGCAGCTTCAAAACCTGCCCACTTGTTATCGATAACTCGCCATACAAATCCAGCACGAAAAACACACCGTGTCATCATTGATAGGTAGCGATCATCTGAGATCTCAGCCAATTCACTTGAAGTTTTAACTGAAGGCATAATTGCTTCAAGTAATCTGAGAGACCCTTTATTAGTGGCGGCTGCATCATAGAGTGCCTCAAATGACGTCATTTTATAGTTTTTCCTGTGAATAATTAATTGTTAACCTTGGATAATCTGATTGATGAATCCAAGCGCGATAAATAGCAGCAATACACCAAAAACTTTATCAAAAAAACCACCAGCACGTTGATATCGAACCAATGATCCAGATCGTGAGACTATGGTCACCACTAATAAATACCATAAAGCGTCTACTCCACCAGCAATGATTGCCAGAGCTATCTTGTCCACAAACGAACTTTCGATCTGGACAAATTGACTAAATAGCGCAGTGAAAAAGAATAGTATTTTTGGGTTAATTAACGCAATACCAAGGCCATCTCTTATCGCCATCATATTAGATGAAGATGGCGATGATGCCAGCCCAATTTCCTCAATCTTATTACCAGAAAAGATGAGTTTAATGCCCAGATAAAGTAAAAATAAGCTGCCCACAAATTGAGTACTTTCAAATATGACAGGGTTCTGCTCAATCACCGCAGATAAACCAAATGCAGTTATCAATGCATATATCCCTATTCCTATACCATGACTGATAGCGGCATATGAACCTGCTAATCGTCCTGTAGCTAACGTGTGATTGACCACGACCGCCAAACTTGGTCCGGGGGACATTGCTCCAAACAGACAGGCAGTAAAAACGGTAGCCCAAAAACTTAATTCAACGCCGTCTAACAAGAAAACCTCCACGTTTGAAAAACACGCCAACTTGATCGTAACTTATATGACTCGAGTAAAGCTCGCAAGTCTAATGCGGCAAATCACACTTAAAGTGCAAACTTCGTCACATTACAAAATATTTAGCACAAAAGTATTATGCATCAAGCTCATCAAACTCATAAACTCATAAACTCATAAACTCTAGATTCTGATGTAGAAGGTTGAAGACTAGGAGAGCGAAAAAATGGATTTAGATTCGAGTAGTGCCTTTGAGTCAAGCGACGTAAAAACCCTTAGCCTAGAAGAAGCGTTTAACGAAGGGCTTGACGTGTTTCAAAATAAATTAGAGACTCTTTCAAAAGAAAATATAACACTTCTACAGAAAAATCTTGCCGATCTGTCTACTTGAGATTTTCTGATACTCGGCCAAATAGCTCGGCTCGCTCGCTGATACTGAGCATAGCAATTCTCTTGTAGATCTCCTCAACAGACTCAGCTGCAGGAGTTCTGACAGATTTGCTTTCGGCAGAGCCATATAGCGATTCGGGAGTAATACCAAAAAAGTTGGCTATTCGAACAACAGAATCTCGGCGCGGTTCGCGAGTGACTTCACTCAAAATGCGGTTAATAGTTGGTTGAGGAACGCCAGTAGCTCGGGAGAGGCCACTTTGCGATAAATTATTATCCCGCATTAATTTGGACAGGTGTTTGCTGATATCTAGTTTCATAATGTGTCTCGCTTAAACGTGGGTTAAACGGTTTTGTTATTATTATTTATAATAGACTAATGTCACGACAATGTAGGGACATTACGCTAGTTTTCTTTCATTTCGGTCCAAACGGACTATAAATCGATCTATTACCCTAACCCTTTCACTAAAAACAAGTGTTTCATTCGATTCCTAGCCTATAGGATTAGGCAACTTTTGTCTATTCTTGTCTGAATACTTGTTTATTACTTTATGTGTAACAATATGCTTTTTCGTTATAAACCAATCGGGGTGTCGCGTAATGATATAGCAATGTCAGGCCTATCAGTGATAATGCCGTCTACGCCGATGTTCGAAACCATCTCAAGCTCAACCGGGTCATTAACCGTCCACACATCGACATGCATATTAAGATTTTGAGCTAGTTTAACTAACCCTGGCGTCAAAATAGTAATGTCTCCATACTTTATGGGTAACTGTATAGAATAACCAGGGGAATTGAATAAATGACCCAGCTTAATTCTTTCAAGGAGAACAAAAAGAGTTATCTCACTCTTACCTAGAGATGTTGGAATAGATGGGCAGGATCTTCGAAAATATTGAAGCACCGAACTATGGAAAGAACCCACTAGAACTTGATTCTGTAACTTGTGTTCCAAGATTAATTGGCATAGAGCATCCGCAGGTGGCAAGGTCTTGGGTTTTAACTCGATGAGGTAGCGTTGGTTAGGCAGAGCTGTGAACAACGATTTCAACGAAGGCACTGTTAAAGGAATTTCCCAAGAGGCTTCAGGAAAATCTATCTCATTGAAACCCGCATCATATGTCTGGATGTCAGAGAGCGTCATATTAGCAATCAAGCCGGATCCATTTGTGGTTGTGTCTATCATGGCATCATGCCTAACTACTAATGTATTATCCGCCGTTAAGTGCACGTCAATTTCAATAATATCTGAACCTATATCAACAGCATTTTTTGCTGCCTCTATTGTATTACCTGGGACTAGAGCTCGACCACCCCGATGGGCGATGACTGATACACCTGAATCTTGATAAAAAGGAATTTCATCAACGGGTGGATATCCTGGAATCAACAAAAGTACAAAATAAACCAGGAATACAGAAAGAATTACCCCAAAAAAAAGTTTCATTGAGCCTCTATTAATCAACCGATAAAAAACTAACAGTAATAATTATTTTACATGCCTGTTAGCAATCAACTCTTCCACAACCCCTGGATCAGCCAAAGTAGACGTATCTCCAAGATTATCAAGTTCATTCGCTGCGACCTTACGCAGGATACGACGCATGATTTTGCCTGATCGTGTTTTAGGCAACCCTGGCGCCCACTGAATTACATCAGGCTTCGCAATGGGGCCTATCTCAACATTGCACAGAGCTATTAATTCAGCTTTTAGGACATCATCGGGTTCGACATTAGACATCAGCGTTACGTAACAGTAAATGCCCTGACCTTTGATGTCATGGGGATATCCCACCACAGCAGCCTCTGCAACTTTCTCGTGCAACACCAAAGCACTTTCAACTTCGGCAGTACCCATTCTGTGTCCGGAAACGTTGAGTACATCATCAACACGCCCCGTTATCCAATAGTACCCATCAGCATCTCTCTTTGCCCCATCTCCGGTAAAATAGTAGCCCGGATATGCACTAAAATACGTCTCGATACAACGCTTATGATCGCCATAGACCGAGCGAATCTGGCTTGGCCAAGAGGCCTTAATCATCAATAATCCCTCACCCTCACCATTGATTTCATTACCCTCAGTATCCAATAAAATCGGTTGTACACCAAAAAAGGGTTGAGTCGCTGAACCGGGTTTTAAGTCAGTGGCGCCGGGGAGAGGAGTGAGCATATGCCCCCCCGTTTCGGTCTGCCACCAAGTGTCAACAACAGGGCAGCGTGAATCACCAATAGTCCCGTAGTACCATTCCCAAGCCTCTGGATTTATAGGTTCACCCACAGTTCCAAGTAACTTCAGGGACTGGCGAGAGGTCTTCTTCACGAACTGGTCACCTGCTCCCATCAAAGCGCGAATAGCGGTTGGAGCTGTATAGAATTGATTGACCTTATGTTTGTCAATCACTTGCCAAAAACGGGATGCATCTGGATAGGTAGGAACACCCTCAAACATTAAAGAAGTGCCACCATTACACAGCGGTCCATAAACGATATAGCTGTGCCCAGTAATCCAGCCAACATCGGCGGTACACCAGTAGATATCACCTTCTTTATAATCAAAGGTATACTTGTGTGTCATTGCGGACATCAATAAATAGCCAGCTGTAGTGTGCATTACCCCTTTGGGCTTTCCAGTAGAGCCAGAGGTGTACAAAATAAACAATGGATCCTCTGAGTCCATTGTCTCTGGTTCACAAACGGCCGAGACACTATCTATGGCCTGGTGATACCAGACATCTCGATCCTCAGTCCAACTGACCGCCCCACCTGTTCGTTTTACAACCAAGCAAGTATGGACGCAAGGGCAACTCTCAAGCGCCTTATCAGCATTCGCCTTGAGCGGAACATTTTTACCTCCGCGATAGCCTTCATCTGAGGTAATCACAACATTGCAGTCTGAGTCCAAAATCCGATCTTTTAGTGCTTCTGGAGAAAAACCGCCAAAGACAACAGAATGTACCGCACCAATTCGAGCACAGGCTAGCATTGCATAGGCTGCCTCAGGAATCATCGGCATATAAATACACACCCGATCTCCTTTTTTAACACCTCTCTGTCGGAGCACATTGCCTAACTTAGCCACCTGATCATGTAATTCTTGGTAACTAATTGTCATATCATCAGAGGGGTCATCGCCTTCCCATATGATCGCAGTTTGATTACTCCTTTTCTCTAGATGGCGGTCAATACAGTTCACGGTTACATTGAGTTTTCCGTCTTTAAACCATTCAGCCTCGCCTTTTGAAAAATCGTAGCTAGATACCTTAGTCCAAGGTGAATCCCATGTTAAAAACTCTTTTGCCTGCTCTGTCCAAAATGTATCTGGGTCATCAACTGATTGCTGATACATGGTCTGATAACGTTCTTTGTTAATCCATGCGGTTTCTGACCAAAATTTTGGAACAGGGTATAGATGTGTTTCAGACATAATTCATATCCTTACTAATTGAGAATGATGCTCGACAAGGTTTATATAAAATAGTCTGAGAGTTTAGTGTCTTTTGGTATCGATACTCAAGTCACTTAGTGCATTTTGATATAAGACACACTATTAAGGTTTAGGCCAAACAATAATAATTTTGGAGGTGTTTAATAGATGGAGGGAATTTAGCACGTCATCCAGCTAGTCTTTGCTCTGATATCTCGTTGGCTTGAGACTATTTTTTATCTTTTCAAGATGAGGCAAAAAATCGGGGCCTCGCCTCAAAGTAAAACCAGTAGCTAATACATCAAGGACAACTAGATGAACAATACGTGATGTCATCGCCATATATTCATCAGTATTTTCGGGGACGTCTACCTCCAAAGCGATGCTACTAACTGCGGTTAACGGAGATGAAGAAGAGGTTAGTGCAATAACGGTGGCCCCGTTATTACTGGCAATCTCAGCAATATCAATAATTTCTTTAGTGCGACCCGTGTGAGAAATAACAAAAAATACATCCCCTGCACTTCCCGTAGATGCAAGCATTCGCATCATGAGTACATCATCATGAAAAGACACAGGCAAATTGAATCGAAAAAATTTGTTCTCTGCATCTCGTGCTACAGAACCCGAGGTTCCAAGCCCAAAAAAGTAAACTCTCTTGGCTTGAATTAACTGATCGACCACAGCATTCACGACACTGTGATCGATGCTATCTCTAATTAAGGCTAAATCATTGATGGTGCTGTCAAAAATCTTTGGCGTGTAACTCTCTACAGTATCATTTGGATCTACATTGCGGTTAACGAAACGAACACCACTGACCAGTGACTTTGCCAATTTTAATTTAAAATCAGGAAACCCGGCAGTATTAAAACGCTTGCAAAATCGATTTACGCTAGGCTCACTGACATTTGCTCTTTTAGCCAGACTTGCGATGCTTGACCCAGTTGCAGATTCAGGATCAGACAAAATAGCTTCTGCAACTTTTCGTTCAGACTTATTTAAACCCGGCAGTGCATCTGTGATGACATTAACTAAATTCTGATGTTGCATTTTATTAAGCCCTTCAATTCAGCCTTTAAAGAGAGTGCCTCTTTAAATTCTACCGACAGTTTATCTTCAAAAATTACCGACGGGTAGTTTCATGGAAAAACTAACAGTTTTTGTAATATTACGTAATTAAGTAACGATTTATTTGCTAAAAATAGCATAAAAACGTATTATTTACGTAATTTTACTACATATGGAACATTACCAATGTACAAATTAGCTATTAATGGTTTTGGCCGCATCGGCCGAAATATCGTCCGAGCTCTCTACGAACGTCCTTCTCTACGGGAAAAAATACAAATCGTCGCGATTAATGACCTTGGTGACGCAACGGTTAATGGGCATCTTTTAAGCTTTGATACTGTTCATGGACGATTCAACCAAGCGGTTGAAGTAAATGATGACGCTCTTTACATTAATGGTGAAAAGATTCATTGGTTTAGTGAGCGAGATCCTCGCAACATTCCTTGGGGTGAGCTCAATGTTGATCTGGTTTGCGAATGCACTGGTGTATTTACTGATAGAGAGAAAGCCAGCCTTCATTTAGAGGCAGGAGCGAAGAAGGTATTAATTTCAGCCCCTGGCAAAAATATGGATGCGACAGTAGTCTATGGAATTAACGATAATCTATTAACTAAAGATCATCAGATTGTTTCTAACGCTTCTTGTACCACTAATTGTTTAGCTCCCATCGTAAAGCCTCTGTATGAGAACCTAGGCCTTGAATCTGGCTATATGACCACTATCCACGCATATACTAATGATCAGCAGCTTACTGATGCCTATCACCCTGATATATACAGAGCACGGTCAGCGACTCATTCAATGATCCCAACCAAAACAGGCGCGGCAGCCGCAATCGCTGAGGTAATTCCCGAGCTGAAGGGAAAGCTAGATGGAATGGCCGTGCGTGTTCCCACCATCAATGTGTCTTTGGTTGATTTAACTTTTAATGCGGGTCGTATCACTTCCGAGGAAGAGGTCAATCGAATTGTAAAAGTGGCTGCAGAGAATGAGTTAAAGTCCGTGCTGAGCTACTGTGACAAGCCACTAGTTTCTGCAGATTACAACCACATTCCTTTCTCAAGTAACTTTGATGCGCTCCAAACTAAAGTTAATGGGTCTTTGGTAAAAGTGATGGCTTGGTATGATAACGAGTGGGGTTTTTGTAATCGTATGCTAGATAATAGCCTAGCATTACTTAATGCACAGAACGAGACTAATGTGGCCTTGGATATGGAAGCAAATTACGCTGATCAGCCAACAAATGACCTCGTAGCCTAAGCGAATTTTTTGTAATCGCAGTTAGTGGCGCAACATTTTACAAGGCTCATGTTACACCAAAAAGAGCCTTTCTAATCCTTTACAAATTATCTTGCCCAGAAGACTCTGACAGGCGTGTCTGATTGTTGCAGGACAGCGCGTATCGGCAGCTCAAGATGATCATCTCCATCACAAGCTCGACTCAGTACTTCTTGCTTACCTTGACCGCAAAGGTGAACAATAATCAACTGACTATCAAGTAATCTTGGTAAGGTCATACTCATTCTGTCATGGGGAGCTTCGAGAGGAATTACCGCTATACAACGTCTACCAGAGTCCATATTGAGACCTCTAGACAGGGCCTCGGAGCCAGGGAAAAGCGATGCAGTGTGACCATCATCACCCATACCGAGAATAACAACAGTAAAGGTATCAATGGCAGAGAGGCTTTGCTCTAAACAATCCTCTCCTTCAACGGCAGAATAAGAACTGGATTTAAGAGGCAAGAATCTAGCGCAACTTGCTTCGTTAATTAATAAATTTTCTCTAACAAGTTTTTCGTTGCTATCTTTGTGGTCAGGATCCACCCACCGTTCATCAGCGAGAGTGACGATAACCTTTGACCAATCTAGAGTTTGCTGTGATAACAAATGAAAGAAACCTTGTGGTGTTCTTCCTCCAGAAACCACCAAAGAAGCGACCTCATGGATCTCGATCGCTTCAGACAACAAATCAACCACCTGTTTTACTAGAGCAACGTCAAGAGCGGATGCATTCTCAAATTCTAAAATATCCATATTATTCCTCTTGCCAACTCCGATTATCATTTTCAATCAGAATTTCAGCCCGGGACGGCCCCCAAGATCCTGCACTGTAGGGCTTTGTGGCTACTTTCTTGTCTCGCCAAGAAGCTAAAAGTCGGTCACACCAGTGCCAAGACGCTTCGATTTCGTCTCTACTGACAAATAACCACTGGTCCCCTTTCATGACTTCCAATAACAGCCGCTCATAGGCATCCGCAATTCTCGACTCTCCTGAAGAATCAAAAAAATCAAGATTCAGGGTTCGCTTTTCTGTTTTTAGTCTTTCTTTCAAGCTCTGCTTTTTAGATACCATTTCAAGCTCGATACCCTCATTAGGCTGTAATCGGATAACCAGCTTATTGTTGGCCTCCCCTTCAGTCTCAGGAAATAGAGAATGGGGGTTATCCTTATAAACAATAACTACCTGGGTCACCTTATCCTGCATTCGTTTACCAGTTCGCAGATAAAAAGGAACACCCGCCCAACGCCAGTTATCAATATGTACTTTTAGCGCAACGTAGGTTTCATTATTACTACTGTCACTTTCACAGCCCTCTTCTTCCATATAACCAACAACCGGAGATCCTGAAATCCAGCCAGCAGAATATTGTCCACGCACTGCATGCTCTTCAACGCTATCACCACAGATTGGCCGCAAAGCTCTCAGCAGCTTTACTTTCTCAGCACGGATCTCATCGGCTTTAAGAGAGCTAGGGGGCTCCATTGCAACCATACACAATAGCTGTAAAAGATGGTTTTGCACCATATCTCTGAGCTGTCCAACCTTGTCATAATATGACCAGCGCCCCTCAATACCCACAGTCTCCGCCGCAGTAATCTGGACATGGTCGATACAACTGTTGTCCCACTGCGAATTAATCATTCGATTAGCGAAGCGAAGTGCGAGTAGATTTTGGACAGTTTCTTTACCTAGATAGTGATCAATTCGATAGATGTTACCCTCATCAAAATATTGACCCACCGCCCCGTTAACTTGCTCAGAGCTTTGTAGGTCATGTCCTATGGGTTTTTCAAGAACAATTCTGGATGTTGGAGTGACACAGCCTGCGTCATCTAAATGCTTGCAAATAGAGCCGAATAAACTAGGAGGCGTCGCTAAATAATAAATCATAGTGCGCTTGTCTACGATCCATTGTTTTAGACCTGAAAACTCCTTTTTTTGTGAAAAATCTACCTTAATGTAATTTAATCGACGACTAAAACGCGACCAAACTTTCTCGTCCCAATTATCCTCACCATAAAGACCTTTGAAAAGCTCAGAGGTGTGTTTAATGAACTCAACGGTGTCTATGTTCTCTCTCGCAACTGCAGCAACACGTGTGCTATCAGGCAGCAACCCTGCCTTGTCAAGCTGATAGAGCGCCGGCAGCAACTTCCGTTTCGCAAGATCACCTCGAGCGCCAAAAATAACTAGATCAATATTACTGCTCATAATCTACCTCAGTAGTTAGTCTAACATTCGATCAAGAACTGCTTTTACAAGTCGCCACAGCTTCTCTTGCCAATAATTCTATTTCTTGCCAACGCTTCTCTCTGACTAGATCGGTCGCAGTTATCCAAGAGCCCCCAACCGACAAGACATTCTTTAAGGCTAAGTAATCCGATACATTGTGTAAACCGATACCGCCAGTGGCACAGAATCTGACATTACTAAATGGCCCTTGAAACGACTTCAATAAAGCTGTTCCCCCAACTGCCTCAGCAGGGAAAAATTTAAAACAATCAAAGCCGTAGTCCAAACCACGCATCACCTCGCTGGCAGACGAAACACCCGGCAAAAACGGAGTCGACGAGGCTCGGGCAGCATCTAGTAGCTCATCCGTTGATCCTGGAGAAACGATGAATTGACAACCAATTTCCTCGGAAACCGAAAATTGGCTTGCATTATTCACCGTGCCTGAACCTACAATCGCCTCTGGCACATGCTTAATGATCTGCTTAATACCAGAAATAGCTGCATCTGTTCTTAAGGTCACCTCAAGTACGGGAAGACCCCCAGCAACCAAAGCCTCAGCAAGAGGTACTGCATCTTCAATCCTTTCAATCACCACAACGGGAACTATAGGGTGAGCAGTTAACAGTTTATTCATAAATATATCCTCTAGAGCCGTCCAAGTTTCTTTGCAGCACCTAGGAGCCCCAAATTTTCACGCACAACAATATAAACTGGAATCGGTTTCAAATAACTAACAAAACGTCCTTTGTCTTCAAATTTACTTCGAAAATCACTATTGATGAAGAAATCTTGAAACCGAGGAATAACTCCCCCAGCGATGTAGATACCACCTTTTGCACCATAGGTCAGCGCTAAGTTGCCTGCGGCCGCACCTATACCTTCACAAAACATATTTAGCGTTTGCAACGCCTTAACATCAGCTTTTTCTAAAGCACCCGTGACTACTTCTGCAGGGGAAGAAAAAATCTTAGGAACCTCTTCAATACTACAAAGGGCAGAATAAATATTAAGTAATCCTTTGCCAGACAAAAGACGCTCTAATGAAACTCGACCAAACTCTCCCCTCAAATAATCAACCACAGCACTCTGCAGATCATTGATAGGTGAATAATCTGCATGTCCACCCTCAGTATCAAGGACATGATAGCCGCTCTCAGTTGGAAGCAACCCTGCAACACCTAGCCCTGTGCCTGCTCCTAAAACACCCACAGCCTTGTTTTGTATAGGCTCATGCCCACCAACCTGAACCAAGTCGGCATTAGAGAGCTCTGTAATGCCATGGGCGACAGCTTCAAAGTCATTAATAATTGATAAATGATTACAACCTAAACTTGCTTTAAGGTCCGCTTTCGTAAAAGTCCAATGACTATTTGTAAATGAAATCACTTCAGCATCAGCAGGACAGGCAACAGCAAAACAAACTTTATCAGGATTACTATTCCAGCCTGTTGCGCTGGATATCTCGTCTAAAAGAATGGTTATTAAAGTATCAAACTCAGGATATTCTTCAACGGAGTGAAAAAACTGAAAATCACTCTCAAGCTGACCGGCAATGATTGCCGAAAATCTCGCATTAGTGCCACCGATATCAGCCACTAAATTCCAAACCTGACTCATGTTCTACTCTCCAGCAAACAAATAGGACGCACCCTGTTCAGCATTACTTATATTATCTCTATTGACTGCAAACAATTCTCGTCCGCATCCACGCTGATTGCCCTTCGGATTCGGCGCTGCTTCGCGAGAGTTAACGACATTCATATCTTCAAGACATTCGATCTGCCCGGAGACTGCATCCACTCTGATCAAGTCACCATTTTGCAATTTAGCTAATAAACCACCGTCAACAGCCTCAGGTACTAAGTGGATAGCTGCCGGCACTTTACCAGAAGCCCCCGACATGCGTCCATCTGTCACGAGTGCTACCTTGTATCCCTTGTCCTGCAATATGCCCAAAAATGGCGTTAATTTATGCAGTTCTGGCATACCCAAAGCCTTAGGCCCCTGATACCGAACTACCACCACGCAATCTCTATTTAACAGCCCTGCTTTGAACATGCCCTCTAACTTATCTTGATCATCCAAGACTATAGCAGGCGCTTCAACAACTTGGTGCTCAGGGGCAACCGCGGACACCTTGATAACGCCACGTCCTATGTTTCCAGCCAACAAACGAATCCCACCTTCCTTCGAGAATGGCTGTACTGTCGTAGTCAGCACCTCCAAGTCTAACGGTTGCTCAGGTGATTCTCTCCAAACGATCTTATCATCCTCGATAAAAGATTCTTGAGTAAACGATGAAAAATTCTCTCCCCAAACCGTCTTTGCATCTCCATGCATAAAACCTGCGTCCAAAAGTTGCCTAAACATGCAACTGGTGCCTCCCGCCGCATGAAAATGATTAACATCCGCCTCGCCATTTGGGTAAACTTTTGCCAGCAGGGGCACAACAGCGGAAAGTTCAGCTATGTCATCCCAATTCACAATAATGCCGGCCGCGCGGGCAATAGCTACGAGGTGCATCGTATGGTTGGTAGACCCACCAGATGCCAACAGAGATATGGTTGCATTAACAATTGACCTTTCATCAACGATTTCACCTACAGGTCTATAGTCTGAACCCAGTGCCGTGACACGAGTAAGTTGATGGCATGCCTCAACTGTAAGCCGCTGGCGCATGGGATCACTGGGATTAACAAAAGAACTACCCGGTAACTGCAGGCCCAGCGCCTCTAGTAGAACTTGATTACTGTTTGCTGTGCCGTAAAATGTGCAGGTGCCAGCACTATGATAAGAATCAGATTCCGCTTGCAATAGCTCCTCTCGCCCGATCTTTCCTTCTGCGAATAACTGTCGAATCCGTTGTTTTTCTTTGTTTTTTAATCCTGACTCCATTGGCCCCGCAGGAATAAATATCGCAGGTAAATAACCAAAACTTAGTACACCAATTAATAGACCCGGGACGATCTTGTCACAAATCCCAAGCGCTAAGACACCATCAAACATCTGATGTGAAAGCGAAATTGCTGTGCATTGGGCGATAATATCTCTACTAAGTAAGCTAAGCTCCATGCCATCTTGCCCCTGAGTCACACCATCGCACATGGCCGGAACTCCTCCCGCGACCTGTGCTGTGCATCCTATATCTCGCATTGCTCGCTTGATAATTTCTGGGTACTCTGCATAGGGCTGATGGGCTGAAAGCATGTCGTTATAGGCGGTAACAATCGCCATATTTCCAGATTCCATCATTCTAAGGCTACTTTTATCACCCGCGTCACAGGCGGCAAAACCATGAGCAAGATTACCGCAACTGAGCTTGCCTCGCTCAGGACGATTATTATGATCCTCAGCTATTTGCGCTAAATAATCAGCGCGTAAATCAGCACTACGATCTATAATGCGTTGGGTGACTTCTTCAACATATCGATTAAGTTGGGTCATAGTAAGTCCATTGGTTCGGTGCTATATTGTAACAAAATTACGTAATTTAGGGGAAAATAATCAATAAAACTCTGTTTTTACGTAATTTAATTACATTTTAAGGGTAATAACGGTTCTTTAACCCCTAAGCAATCAACTTTAGGCCTACATTTACTATTTTGGCATCCTATTAAAAAGGAATGAATTTCCCATGAAGAGCAAACAGTATTCCCCGAATGAAACAGTCGCTTGGCGTAATTTAGAAGCTCTTGCTCAAGACTCAACCAAAACCACGATTGCAGACCTATTCAAATTAGAGGCTGATCGGGCGGAAAAAATGTCAGTAGAAACAGGAGGGCTAGTTTTAGATTTTTCAAAGAACCTTGTTAGTCAAGATGTGTTGGCGGAGCTTATGGCCTTGGTGGATGAGTCTAATTTAGAAACTCATCGAGATGCCATGTTTGCAGGCGAGTCTATTAATTCCACCGAAGATCGCGCAGTTCTCCATGCCACCCTCCGTGCCGAGCCAGAAGATGCCAATACCCCACAAGAAAAAGAGCGAAATAAGCTAGTTAAAACCCAGCTTGATCATGTGCGAGAGGTAAGTGAGAAAATCCGTAGTGGTGGCTGGCAAGGTTCAACCGGAAAATCTATAACTGATATCGTTAACATTGGGATCGGTGGGTCAGACCTTGGGCCAAAATTGGCATGTAACGGGCTATCTGAATTTGCTCACCCAGATATCAACATTCACTTTATCTCTAATGTTGATGGCGCCGAAATATTAACCACCTTAGCTAAATTAAATCCTGAAACCACTTTGATTACTGTTGCCAGCAAAACCTTTACAACACAAGAAACTCTTCTTAACGCAAAGACCGCAATTAGTTGGTTTGAAAAAAAATTGGGTCTATTAAGTGCTCAAAGCAGTCCTCACTTTATTGCATTGACCGCTAACCGTGATAATGCAGTGAGCTATGGAATTCCTGAATCTCAAATTCTTGAGTTCGCAGAATGGGTGGGGGGACGTTATTCACTCTGGTCCAGTATTGGTTTGTCTATCGCTATTAGTATCGGTTTTGAGCGGTTTTCAGACATGCTAGCTGGCGCTCGCGAAATGGACCTCCATTTTCGGACAGCACCAATAGATCAGAACATGCCCATTATTATGGCAGTACTCGGTATTTGGTATACAAACTTCTTAAACGCTCAGTCTAGCGCTGTCATTCCCTACTGCGAGCGTCTCTTACTTCTACCTTCTTACTTACAACAGTTGGATATGGAAAGTAATGGTAAAAGCACAACGCTAGAGGGAGAGCCTGTTTCTTATAATACTGGGCCAATCCTTTGGGGCCAGACTGGCACCAACGGTCAGCATGCCTTTTTCCAATTACTTCATCAGGGTACGAGACTTGTGCCTATCGACTTCATCGCAGCTGTGAATGACAATCTAAGCAACAAGGAGCACCACAGGGTGCTCCTTGGCAACATGTTAGGTCAGTCTTCAGCCTTAATGATGGGTCAGCCGGCCCCCAAAAATCAACCATACCGCTTTTATGAGGGTAATAAGCCTTCAAATACTTTATTAATGAACTCACTTTCAGCAAAGAACTTTGGTGCTCTCTTGGCTCTGTATGAGCACAAGGTCTTCGTTCAAGGGAGTCTGTGGAATATTAACTCTTTCGATCAGTGGGGTGTCGAGTTAGGTAAAAAAATGGCTAATGAGCTCCTCAATGCAGAACGTAGCGAGGGCAATCTAGATCCGTCCACCAAGAGACTTTTTAACTATATAGATAATAACAGCTTATGATTAAGTGACAGCAATAGCTCTCTAAGTACGCAGCTCTTTTGGCAGGGAGAACTGTATCTTTTCGTCAACGCCCTGTAACTCTTCCGGTGGATTAGCACCAAAACTAACTAAGCGCGAAATTACGCCCTGCACAAGAACCTCCGGCGCTGAGGCTCCGGCGGTAACTCCTAAGGCTCTTGCACCGGTCAGCCACTGGGTATTGATATCATCTGGACCATCAATAAGATATGACTTACAACCGCAACGTTCGGCCAGCTCTTTCAGACGATTAGAATTAGAGCTCGCGACAGACCCTACCACTAACACCACATCACACTCTATTGCCAGTTGCTTAACAGCATCCTGTCGATTTTGAGTGGCATAGCAAATATCATCTTTGCGTGGCCCCTGTATCTCAGGAAACCGTTGTCTTAGAGCATCAATCACCACTGAGGTATCGTCCATTGACAATGTCGTCTGCGTAACATAAGCCAAATTGGATGGATCATTTACCTCAAGCTTTAATACGTCATGTTCATCTTCCACCAGATGAATAGAGCCACCTTTGGCATCATCGAACTGACCCATAGTGCCCTCTACCTCGGGATGACCCGCATGGCCAATTAGAATGCAATCCATTCCATCTCGACTGTATTTAGTGACTTCAAAATGGACTTTAGTGACCAATGGGCAGGTTGCATCAAATACCTTGAGTTTTCGCTTATCCGCTTCCTGCCGAACTGCCTGAGATACACCATGAGCGCTAAAAATACAGATCACATCATCAGGAATTTCGTTGACCTCTTCGACGAAAACAGCTCCGCGTGCTCGTAAATTATCAACGACAAACTTGTTATGTACGACCTCGTGTCGCACATAAACTGGCGCACCAAACATATCCAGTGCCCGATCAACTATGTCAATCGCGCGATCAACACCCGCACAAAAACCTCTGGGATTGGCGAGCTTGATATCCATCAGTGGATATTCTGGGGGGCAATATCTATTATTTTCACCTGGAAAATAATATTTTTGCCTGCAAGTGGATGGTTAAAATCAATCATTACTTCATTATCATCAACATCAACAATAACTCCAGGCAGCTCTCCATCACCATTTTGGAATGAGAACATTGCACCTAGTTCAAGTTCTTCTTGATCAAAATTACCGCGCTCAACGGCCTGTACATTTTGAGGGTTGTGTTGACCAAAAGCTTGCTCGGGTGGAATAGTGAACTCTCGCTCATCACCATTAACAAGTCCTATTAGTGTCGACTCAAACCCAGGCAACAGATTTCCATCACCAACAGAAAAAGTTGCTGGCTCTGATTCAAAATTTGAATCAATAATATGCCCGTCCTCTAAAACCAGAGAAAAATGCAAGGTCACACTCATACCTGTCTCTATCTGTAATTTCATATTGAACCTAAGGCTGTGTATCCTGATCCGTAATAAACATATCTAAAATTAGTAACACTGCACCCATAGTGATACCGCTGTCTGCCACATTAAAAGCCGGAAAATGAGTGCCAGACCAATGGAAATCTAAAAAATCAACCACGTAGCCAAGGACTAGACGATCATATAAATTGCCTAAAGCGCCCCCTAAAATGAGAGCCAAAGCCAAACTTTCAATCCAACGAGTTTTTGGTAGTCGGGAAATCCAAACAACAATAACAGCACTTACCACAGCAGATAACGCAGCAAAAAACCATCGCTGCCAACCTCCAGCGTCACTCAAAAAGCTAAACGCTGCACCGTAGTTGTGGACATGGACTAAATTAAAAAACGACGTGATAATTTCACGCTGCCCAAGATAAAACTCAGCAATTACCCAAGTCTTTGTAAGTTGATCCAAAACAAGCACTATTAATGCAATGAGGTACCACCAAATCAGGCTTACTCCGCGTTTATCAGTTTTGACGGCAGATGGGCTCTCTTTTGAATCAGGCATGGGCGCGAACTTCTCCTTGCCCAGAAATATTGCCAATGCAACGTCCACAAACTTCGGGATGATCTAAGTTACTTCCAACATCCGCAATAAAGTGCCAACAACGTACACACTTTTCTGCCGATGAGCGCTCCAGAGAAACTCGCAATCCATTGAGTGATGATTCATCAATACTTTTAGCATCTGACATCGGCAGCAAAACAGCCTTAGAGGTAATAGTTACAAATCGCAACTCATCATTGAGCTTTGCCAACGATTTGAAAAGCTCGGGTTCAGCAAATAGAGACACATCAGCCCCTAGTGAACCTTTGATCAAACCTTGCTTGCGCTGTTCTTCTATCTCTTTATTAATCGCTTCTTTTGCAAGAAGGATGGATTCCCAGTCACTCGCAGAAATTAACTCGTCATCACCTAGGCGCTGCAAAGGGTACCATTCCGCAACAAATACGGATTTACTTCGATCCCCAGGCATAAAACTCCAGACCTCGTGAGCCGTAAAGCTTAAAATTGGCGCAATCCAGCGCACAAAAGCCTCGGCTATATGTAATAACGCAGTTTGCGCTGAGCGCCTCGCTAAACTATCTTCAGCACAGGTATAAATCCTATCTTTAATAATATCTAGGTAGAAACCACCCATGTCTCGAACACAGAAATTATGTAGTTTTTGATAAATCTGATGAAATTGAAATTGATCGTAGTGCCCAATAATTTCATCCTGCAGCTGTGCCGCACAGTCTACCGCCCAACGGTCAAGGGCAATTAAGTCATTGTGAGCCACTAAATGCTCAGAAGGTTCAAATCCATCAATATTTGATAGGAAGTAACGTGCGGTATTGCGAATTCTTCGGTAGGAGTCTCCTGCGCGATTAAGAATCTCATCTGATACTGTCATCTCTGCGCTAAAATCAGCAGATGCCACCCAAAGTCTCAAAACGTCGGCACCCAAGTCATTAATAACTTTTTGGGGCGAAACTACGTTACCAATGGATTTAGACATTTTGCGTCCGTTTTCATCCACAGTGAATCCATGGGTCAGCACCGCTTTGTAGGGCGCCGTGCCATTTATTGCAATCGCTGTTTTGAGTGACGACTGAAACCATCCTCTATGCTGATCGGACCCTTCCAGGTATAAATCGGCTGGATAGACAAGTTCTTCGCGTGCATCAATGACAGAACCGTGTGTTACACCAGAATCAAACCAAACATCTAATGTGTCGGTAACCTTTTGGTAATCATCTGCTTCAGTACCTAGAAGATCTGCAGCATCCAAGGTATACCACGCATCGATGCCTTGGGTTTCCACAATGGCAGCAATCTTCTCAATTAAACCGGCTGTATCTGGATGAATTTCTCCTGATTGCTTGTGAACAAACAGAGTAATCGGCACTCCCCAGGTACGCTGCCTAGAGATACACCAATCAGGGCTGTTATCCAACATTCCTTCAATTCTTGCCTCACCCCAATCTGGGTGCCAGCTTACATTTTTAATCGCAGCTTTGGCTTCTTTCAAAAGACCATTTTTATCCATTGAGATAAACCATTGAGGCGTAGCACGATAGATCAATGGTGTCTTGGTTCGCCAGCAGTGTGCGTAGCTATGGGTAATTTTGCCGCAGGCCATTAGTCGGTCATGGTCAGCTAAAACTTCATTAACATGCTCATCAACTTTATAGACATGCTCTCCAGCAAACAGCGCCACATCGTCTCGGAAAGTACCGTTATCCATTACGTAATTTAGTGTACCAATGCCGTATTTCTTGGCCACCACAAAATCTTCGATACCATGATCTGGAGCAGTATGGACGCAACCGGTACCTGCATCAGTTGTGACGTGGTCACCGAGCAACACTGGAATATCTCTCTCGTAGAAAGGGTGCTTGGCTACGAGTCCCTCGAGAGATTCGCCTAAGCAGCTGGCCAATACTTGAAAGTCTTCGATCTCAAGACGTTCCATGACCGATTCGAGTAATAACTGAGAACAGATCAACCTTACTGGACCAGACTTAGTTTTGCACTGAACTAAGTTATATTCCAACTCACAACCCAACGAAATAGCCTGACTACTGGGGATCGTCCACGGCGTTGTCGTCCAAATAAGCAAATTCACAGCGCCTTCACCGGAAAGCCCATCAAAAGCCTGAGCGATCTGTTGCAACTGCTCCTCATCATCTACTGGATAAGCCACATCAATAGAGAACGACGTCTTATCTTGATATTCAACCTCAGCTTCAGCCAATGCTGATCCACCCACAACGCTCCAAAATACGGGCTTATACCCTTTGACAAGATGGCCATTGGTAGCGATCTTACCTAGTGCTCGAATAATGTCCGCTTCGACACCAAAATTCATCGTGAGATAAGGACGATCCCAGTCTCCAAACACACCGATCCGCACAAAATCTTTACGCTGTCCATCTACCTGCCGCATTGCATAGTCACGGCATTTTTGTCGGAATACTGAATAGTCAACCTTGACGCCTGCCTTACCGATCTTCTTTTCTACATTGTGTTCAATGGGTAATCCATGGCAATCCCACCCGGGAATGTAAGGAGCATCAAATCCACTCATCGTCCGGGACTTTACAACAATATCCTTTAACACTTTATTTACCGCGTGACCTAGGTGAATAGCTCCATTTGCATAGGGAGGACCGTCATGCAAAATATATTTTTCACGTCCCGACCGAGCCTGTCTGATTTGCTCATAGATATTCTTCTCATGCCATTCTTTAAGCATGCCCGGCTCTCTCTGGGCCAGGTTGGCACGCATGGGAAAGTCAGTTTTCGGCAGATTTAAAGTCGCTTTATAATCTGTACTTGAATCGCTCATTCTAAGCCTTATTCTCGGTGTTATTTTGCTGGCTAAACCAGGTTCGTATATTGTTAACATCGCGACGGATATTTTCTACTAAACTATCCAGTGTTGTGAATTTTTTTTCTTCTCTAATTTTGTGCTTAAACTCAACCTCAATTCTATGCCCATAAAGATCACCTCGAAAATCCAATAGATGCACCTCTAAAATAGGTTTTACCAAACCTCCCACAGTGGGCCTTATTCCTACGTTAGCAGCCCCCTGATAGATGTCACCAGCAATAGTGACTAATACTGCAAAAACCCCTGAAATTGGAGCACTGTAGCGATTTAGTTGCACATTAGCAGTGGGAAAGCCTAACTTTTTGCCCAACTGCTGTCCGTAAACGACACAGCCTTTAATAGTAAACGGACGCCCCAACAGGAGACTTGCTCCCTCAAAGTCTGATTGACTTAAGACCTGTCGCACCAGAGTGCTACTGACTCGCTGACCATCTACTTCGAGAGTATCTGTATCTTGCACTTCAAAGTCATGATGCTCGCCAGACTTCCTCAACATCGCAAAATCACCACTGCGATCGCAACCAAAACGAAAATCGTCTCCAACAATCAGGTAACGAGTTGATAGGCCATTGACCAAAACCCGAGACACAAACTCCTCTGCGGTCAAACTCCTTAGAGCAGAGTTGAACTGTAAGCACACAACCTGATCTATGCCCAACTCTCGCAGGGTTTCAACTTTTTCTCGAAGTCTCATTAATCGAGCTGGTGCTTTTTCACCAGAAAAAAATTCTTGGGGTTGTGGCTCAAAAACCATCACCACGGAAGGCACATTCAGTGCAATTGCTTTAAGTTTAACCTGTTTCAATATGGCTTGATGCCCGAGATGAACGCCGTCAAACGAACCAATCGTCACGACCGACCTCTGATCTGAGGAATGCAGATTATGCAATCCTCGAATAAACGTCATTTCACTTTGTTTTTCAGCCAAGATAGTTACTCTCTAAATTAGGCGCAGAGTATACCTAGCAACGCACGGAAAGGTAAGGGACAGAGCCACAATGGAGAGCTGTATTTAGGCCTTAGAGGACCAACAAAAGCCTTTTTAAACTGAATCATCGTCCCGATTCACTCTGTTAGTGTCCTCGACTAGTTGCCTTGGCTGGGCCTCGTAAGTCGACAGGCCTAAATCCTAAAACAAAAAGAACCAAAATATAGACCAGAAGTCCTGCTGTACAGACCATGCCAATACCACTAATACGCTGCAGCCAATTGCCCTGCTGCCAAACCTCTGACTGTAAAAGCCCAAGCTCGGCCGACAGCATAAGAAGCGCTACAAACATTACGGCAACCGCGATCACGAGTTGAATTAAAAACCTGCACCATTGTCCAGTGGGGGCATAGATACCCTGTTTACGCAAAAACCAAAACAACAGAATGGCATTTAAAAAAGCTGACACTGAAGTAGCCGACGCAAGGCCCACATGACCGATTTGCCAATAAAAGTGCAACGGCAATACAAAAAGCACATTGAGCACCATATTAGTCACCATGGCGATAACACCGATACGAACTGGAGTGCGCATATCTTGTCGTGCAAAAAACCCTGGTGCCAGAACTTTAATCAACATAAAAGCAATCAATCCAATTGCGTAGGCGCGCAGACTAAGAGCGGCCATTGCCATATCTCTCGTAGTCATGACATCACCATAGTAAAACAGTGCTACTAAAATTGGCTCAGCAAGCAATGTTAGCGCTACCGCAGCTGGAACTGCGACAAGCAGTATCATCTTGAGGGCCCAGTCAAGTGTTTGAGAATATTCCTTGGTAGATTCAGATGCGTGATGACGGGATAGATTTGGCAAAATCACAGTGGCGACAGCTACACCAAAAACACCCAATGGTAATTCAGATAAGCGATCTGAGTAATACAACCAAGAGACACTGCCTGTAGGGAGGAAAGTTGCCAACATCGTATCTAGTAATAAATTAATTTGGCTAACTGAAACACCAAATATGGCGGGGCCCATCAATATTAAAATCTTACGGACACCAGAATCATGCCAATCGATAATAGGCTGAGGAAGCATATGTATGCGATGTAAAAAAGGTAATTGAAAAACTAATTGAACAATACCCGCGATCAACACCCCCCAGGCCAGCGCAAAGGCAGGTTGATCAAATAATGGTGCAGCGAACAACGCGGCACAAATTAGGCTTATATTCAAAAGTATTGGCGTAAAGGCGGGCACAGCAAAGCGATCATAGCTATTGAGTATTCCGCCAGCCACACCTGTCATGGATATGAAAAGTAGGTAGGGGAATGTGATTCGCAGCATATCAGTAGTGGCTGCGAATTTGAGCGGATCATCCATAAACCAACTAGGGGCAAATATTGCTGCCATCACTGGTGCTGCTAGCACTATGACTAAGGTAAACAACAATAACGTTAGCCCTAAAGTCCCACTAACACGATCTATTAGGCCACGAACAGCAGCTTGCGACCCCTGCTCTCGATATTCTCCCAGTACAGGAACGAACGCCTGTGCAAAAGCACCTTCGGCAAACAACCGTCGGAAAAAGTTGGGGATCTTGAAAGCCACAAAAAATACATCGGCAAACGCATCTGCACCTATAACTCGGGCAAATACAACATCACGGGCAAGTCCCATGACACGTGAGAGCATCGTAAAAAAGCCAACGACTCCGCTTGAGCGCAGTAGGCCGCTGTCTTGTGCAACTCCCACGGTACTTTTAGAGGAGTCAGAGGAACGATCTATGTTACTCTGTTTAGACTCATTCTGTGTCAAAAAGACACCTCAAAGAAACAGTTCAGATTATGCAGTTTAACCACTGACATGAGGATGTCCAAGGGAATCTAGAAAACTCAACTGCTCGTATTTGCCGATTAACAGCTAAACCTTTGTGGCACTTACAACAAAAGGTTTAAATAAGCCGCTTAAAAGGTGCACAATTGGGTTGAATGTCATTACTAAACCCTGTATATTTCCGCGCCTTTAGCGAGTCCATAGTTAGGAGTAAATAAGTTGGCAAATTCAGTACAAGCAAAAAAACGCGCACGCCAAAATGAGAAACGCCGCCAGCATAATGCCAGCCTGCGCTCAATGGTCCGTACCTATTTAAAGAAAGTAGACGCTGCCATCGCCTCAGGTGACAAGGCGACTGCTCAAGAGGCATACGACGCCTCTGTTCCAGTCATTGATAGAATGGCAGACAAAGGTATCATTCATAAAAATAAAGCTGCCCGTCATAAAAGCCGCTTGAACGCGCAAGTCAAAGCTCTCGGTGCTAAGTAATTAGCGATTGAGTTAGAAAAACCGGCGAGTGCCGGTTTTTTTTGGTCTATGATTTTAAGTCTTTGAAATCTCGCTAGGAACTTAACACCAGATTGTCCCGGTGTATCATTTCATCATCATCTTTATAGCCCAATATCTTCGAAATAGAGCTAGTGCTCTCACCGCAAAGCTTTCTAGCTTCTTCAACAGAGTAGTTGACTAACCCTCGAGCCACTTCAATACCCCTTAGGTCCACACAACTAACCAAGTCTCCACGGCCAAAGGTTCCATCAACGCTGGTTATCCCTACCGGTAATAAACTTCGTCCATGTCTTACCAAAACCTCTATAGCGCCATCATCAAGTAGTAACTTACCCTTCACCTGAAGTTGACCTGCTAGCCACTGTTTTCTGGCTGCAATCGGCTTTTGATGAGCCTTGAGAAGCGTCCCTATACTCTTACCAGAAGCAATATCAATCAAAACGTCATTGTTTCGTCCTCCAGCAATAATAGTGCTACAGCCAGAAGATGAGGCCAGCCGAGCGGCTTGCAATTTAGTCACCATACCTCCACGACCTAGCTGACTAGAACTCTCGCCAACCAAACTATCAAGAGAGGAGTCGGTCGCTTTTGCCTCAGTAACAAGTTGAGCAGCGGGGTCGTCATCAGGGTTTGCGTCATACAAACCATCTTTATCAGTCAGAATGACGAGTACGTCCGCATCAATCAAATTAGCAACCAAAGCGGCGAGGTTGTCATTATCTCCAAAACGAATTTCGTCAGTCACTACAGTGTCATTCTCGTTAACAATAGGAACAACACCCAGGTCCATTAACCTTTTCATTACTCCTCGTGCGTTAAGATATCGCTGGCGACTGGCTAGATCATCATGATCAAGTAGGATTTGCGCAGTCTTCCGATTGAATCGCAGAAAACTCGATTCATAAATTTGAATTAATCCCATTTGACCAACTGCAGCCGCGGCCTGCAGATCGTGGATACTATCAGGTCGATTAGCCCAACCTAAACGAGCCATACCTTCGGCAATGGCTCCAGAAGATACTAGAACAATTTCTTTCCCTTGACTAAGAAGCTCGGCTATCTGATTAACCCAGCTATCAATAGCGTTGCAGTCAACACCAGCGCCATCATTAGTTAACAACGCGCTACCGATTTTCACTACCCAACGCTTTGCCTGTTTGGTATTTGCTCGACTCAAAGCCAATTACTCCGCGTAAACCACTTCAACATCATGATCATCGTCTTCGTCATCATTTTCTTGCGGTTGCTGACGGGACTGTCTGCGCGCCTGTGCAAGTCCCTCAATACGCTCTCTTGCCTCAGCTTGAATCACTGCGCGTCGCTCATTGGCTAGCTCTGTTAGCTCGGGGTCAGCTTCTTCTTGCTGCCTATGCTCATCAATGTAATCCATAATTGCAGCACAGAGAGCCTTTGTACCTTGAGAAGCCAGCCCTGACATACGAAAGACCGGGCCTTCCCAACCAAGAGCGTCAACGACCTGCTGGCACTGACCCTCAACCTCATCCTCAGGTAGTAAATCGATCTTATTCAACACCAACCAACGGTCTCCCGCAGCCAGTGTGGGACTAAATGTCTCAAGCTCAGTCTCTATCACTCGAGCATTTTGATCTGGCGTACTCCCGTCGTAGGGCATCATATCCACTAAATGCAGTAATAATCGAGTGCGAGTCAGATGTTTGAGAAAACGAATACCAAGGCCCGCTCCCTCAGATGCGCCTTCAATCAATCCCGGTATATCAGCGATAACAAAAGATTTATCTCCGCTCATCCCTACGACACCTAAGTTCGGAACTAAGGTGGTAAAAGGATAGTCAGCCACCTTAGGACGAGCAGCGGAGACCGAGCGAATAAATGTAGATTTACCCGCATTAGGCAGGCCCAGCAAACCAACATCAGCGAGTACTTTAAGCTCTAACTTAATTTCTCTGACTTCCCCATCTTGTCCCGGCGAAGTCTGACGCGGCGCTCGATTTGTACTGGACTTATAACGGGTATTCCCAAGACCATGGAAACCACCTTGAGCTACCTTTAATTGTTGATCTAACTCTGTCAGGTCTCCCATGACATCCCCGGTCTCATTGTCGATGACCGTAGTACCTACCGGCACCTGCAATAAAAGATCGTCACCCCCACGCCCAGTACATTCAGCACTACTTCCCTGCTGACCAGTTTGGGCTTTGAAGTTTCGGGTGTAGCGAAAATCAATCAGTGTATTGAGGCCCTCTGTGGCTACTAAGATAACACTTCCACCATCGCCACCATCGCCACCATCAGGCCCACCCTTGGGAATATATTTTTCACGACGAAAGCTTAGGCAGCCGTTACCGCCTTTGCCCGCATGGACTTTAATTGTAGCTTCATCAACAAATTTCATAAGAACAGTTTACAGTTGCAGTAGGGTTTAGTCATTTCGCGTAATCAAGGTGCCATTTTTGAACAAAACTGCCACCCATAAAAAAAGCCCCGCGTAGGGGCTTTTAAAACTGAAAAATAGTGCCTACGCAGACACTACTTCAGCGTATTTTCTGTTTTGCGGTCCTTTCTGCACAAATCGAACAACACCCTCCGCCGTAGCGAACAAGGTATGATCCTTGCCGATACCAACGTTAGTACCTGGGTGGAACTTAGTCCCACGTTGACGAACTATAATGCCGCCTGCATTAATTGTCTGGCCGCCATAGACTTTAACACCAAGGCGTTTACTCTCTGAATCGCGACCATTACGGGTACTACCACCAGCTTTCTTGTGAGCC